>Ga0214542_1000059_pt1 | contig 131935 bp, 68 predicted proteins | sample CNSS1metaG_FD_160096 | JGI IMG/M metagenome (GOLD analysis project Ga0214542, IMG submission 160096) | Root nodule microbial communities from cowpea collected in UCLA plant growth center, Los Angeles, California, USA - CNSS1 | ecosystem: Host-associated > Plants > Roots > Nodule | place: USA... | reverse complement strand
AACAAGAAATAAAAATATTAAAAAATTAACAAATGTTTACAAACAATTTGAGAGACTATTGAAAGAAATCGCACAAAAGAAAACAAATGTATAATTAAGGGTATGATAAGTTGAAAAATATCTTAGAGATCTAAGAAAACTTTTCAAATATCAACATATATACTCAGTAGTTGAGAAATAACAAAAAATGTTTTAGTGAAATAAAAAAGTTATTCAAATGAAACAAAAACTAATAATAAGAATAATAAGTAAATGATTTTTTTTTATATTACCTAGTAAACGAAATGTTTGTGCTATTAAATACTTAAATTGAGAGTATGAAACATTTTCATGTGAAATAAAAATATACATTAAATAAAAATATTAAAAAATAATAGAAATATTCAAATGTGAGACATAAAATTTTTTAATTAACATACATATTTTGAACATGATTACATCAAGATTATGATAAGATGAAAAATATAATTGAAATGCAAATGAGTTTCATGACAATCCAAATAATTAGAATAAATAAAAAATAATATATATATATATGGTTATTTAATTAATTAGGAATATTTTAATAATTTAAACAGGGACGGATAATATGGCGGGGATATGTACATCCCCATACCCATCCCCATACCCAATTGAAAAAGTCGGGGATTCCCCATACCCATACCCAGTCAATGCGGGGATTCCCGTCAAAACGGGGACGGGTTTATTTGCCATCTCTACTTGTATTACTTTAATTTACTTTTAACTTATTGATTCAGTTTTGGTGTGGTCGCCCAACGGGAGGGTCGTGCGTCCTGGCGGAGGTTCCCATAATTGTGAAGACAAAGTTCAATTGGAATGAACGCGGATGTCGTTCAGTCGCGAGTTCCCTTAAAGCTCTCCAGAAAGATTGCCACATCAACAATTCAAGGGATCGTCCGTCTGTAACGGGCGGCCTGCGACCGCTTGTCCTTGACCCGCCTGACCGATAGTCTGACTAGAAATACTCATACAATACAAGAATGAAAATAGAAGTTTCGGCATAATGTACATAATGTAAAAAAGAAGAAGAGGATAGAATGATGAAAAGAGTTGAAAAAAATGAGAAAAAGAGTTGCGATGCATTCCAATTTCCATAATGTATTTGTTTTTAATATATTCCGAAATATGTATTACTTATTATATTTTTAAATTTGAAAATAGAGAATACTTTTTATAATGCAAATTTCAGAATCCATTTTATAAATTTTATAAATACATTCCGAAAACATTCCAAAATATATATTTTCTCAAATATATATTATTTTGATATGTATTTTGTAATGTAATTTTTTTAAAATATATTTTATAATACAGATTTTGAAATGTAATTTTAAATATGTTCTGAAATATACATACTAAAAGATATTTTTATATCTAGAAATACATTTCAAAATTCATTAAAGAAAAAAGAGAAGTGAAAAGGTCATTTTTAGTTTTTACTATAATTTAATGAAGGATAACTTTGAGTTTATAGATTTTACGGGGGTGTAGGAAGAAAAGAGGGAGGTACATGAAGAAACAGTCTTATTTGACGAGCTTACAAATTGTAAATTGTCCAGCATCTTGAATAGGTGAATTGAATCATATAAAATAAAATTGAAAAAAAAAAGTTTTAACGTTGCAAAGTGTACAATTGAGAACATCATATGTTTTTTCTTTTCTGGTGTATGAAATATGTATAGTAATTAAGAGAAATGAGTTAATGTATCATTATTTTTTTTAACGAAATGTATGAACTTATAATATGCAGGTTAGCTCAACTTACCAACCTTTATCCCAAATGATAAATTTCTAAGTGTTTGGGGTCAATTTTGGTTTATACTTGAAGTAGATTTGATTTATCAATCAATTTAATTTATATTTTTGAATTCCAACATATTTGACGATTCTATATTAAATTAAATAAGCACTTAAATGCGTCAACTAATAAATAGAAAAGAAAATGTGTGAATACAGTGAAACAAGTTATAGTGGTTTGTGATAAGATTATTGTCAAATACAGCTTTAGCTTTAATTTCTGTGGTATTGTATGTGTCTAAACCTCAAGAATTCAAAATGTCTTGAAGTGATTCTACAGACTTGAATCGAGCTCAAGTCCCACACGGATTAGAACAAAAATTGAAACTGACAGAAGCTATAATAAAATGAGTTTTTAGTTATTTTCGAAAAGCATCTTTGCGCTTGGGGCAATGACGCAGCTAGTGAGGTTCTAACCGAGGCGCGTCTATTGCTGGTTGAAAACTATTTCCAAACCCCCTCTTAGGCCTGGGTTCAGCCTTGGCCTTCGAGAATTTCTGGAAGGACTCCCTTTGGGGTAAAGTCCTGCAATCTTAGTTTTATATTTTTAGAATTTTCTTTAGATCTTTGATTTTATATAATCCATCAGTTTCTGTGCAAAATTTGTTTCTTTTCATCTGTCACTGTGGAATCATGCTTCCGAAGATATAAAAACATTTGTCTTGAGCTCTAAAATCTGACTGGTATTGTTTTTTAAGAGGAAAAAACAACCAAAACAGTCCAAAATATTATCTTAAATAACTGTCTCGTTCAGACCTTTTACCAATCAAGGTTGTTGATGATCCGAGGTTGAGTCATCCCACAAAATCATAAGCTTCAAACATACTTTGTCTGGTCCTACCACTCTGTTACTATTTGTTCGAGAAATATAAATGAGAAAATAGAATATTATATAAAATTAAATAGAATATTATGTTTTAAAATTTTGATGTTTTAAAATTTTAAATTGAGAATGGTATTAATCTTTGATAATTTTGTATTGATAGTAGTGTCAATCTTTGATGTGATTGGATTCTGGTCGGACTTATTGGTATTACATCTCCTTAATGAATCTCCATTTCTAAAGACCTTATTTTCGATACTATAAGGCACATGGTCTTTCACAAGGAGTTCAAAAACATCGTTGGTATCCTTGTAAGCCTCAGACATCTTTCCAAGTGAAGGAACTGATAATTCTACATCCTTTTGTGCAATTTTAGTAGAGTCAATTTTGTTTTTCAAACAAAAGGAAGTATGCTCTAGAACATGGTGGATTCTCTGGAATTTCTTATACATGTAAACCATTTGTAGGTACCCATTTGACAACACCAACAACTGAAACTGGAAAGTACTAGATAATGATGCAAAGATAATATATATAAATATATCAATTCATTGAATTTGATCATTCCTTCCAAATTTCAAAGCACAAAACTTTAATTCCTCATTCGCTTTTCCACAAAGCTTTGAAGCATGTCGAACACTCTTCTCTCTTCCCCTACTGTTCCTAAGCACATGACTTTCAAATCCAACATGCGGCTGCAGATTACTTTCCATTTCTGACAAACAATTCCACGTTCCTTTGTTATGTTCTTTTACATTATTTTTCCCTAACCATAATCACATCCCTGTCAGCAAGCTCACTTTATGATGGCTTCATTAATGTCTGTCTGAGATTTAGTTTGGTCTCAAACCACGTGAGAGCATGGATACAATGCTTTTAGTTGCTGATGATAGCAATTTCTTCAATGATGAGTCAATCACTCCAAAACAAGGTAAAGGGATATAACTATATTCAGAGAATGGTCCCCTTTTTCCCTTGAGAGAAAAAGCAACAAAGATTCTGTTGATTCTGTTGTCTCCCACATCACATGTCGGCACATGTCCAATCACCTTGCCTAATGCTTACTGTTGAAGGGTGTACGTCAATCTTAAACACCATGCAAGTGCCATCATAAAATTCCACAAAAATTCTTAACAATATTTTTGTTCTTGGTGGAATCAATTGTCGTATGTAGAGACAAGTGGACCGAATCATGATGTTTGTATCTTCAATACAAGGGAGTTGTGTCCCGACTAATAACTATAGTTTTTTTGTCTAACGGTAAATGCTCATCCAGCAATTATCGGAAGAAAATTGCTCTATCTACCAATTTTAACATTGAAATTTTATGAATTTGATTCAATCTTCAACTATACTTTTTTGTCTAGTGATAAGTGCTTCGTCCAACGATTGGTGTCATAACAAAATCACGAGTTTGATTACCGATGGACAATTGCTTTATCTAACAAATTTAACATAGAAATTTCATGAATTTGATTAAATATTCAACTGTGATAGACAAAGGGAAATGTTAATTAAGCGTATGATGGTATAAATTAGGCAGTTCAACCGATAAACTTCATCATCTCTTTACTTTTTCATGACTAATCACAAGAGAATATGCCATCAGAAAGTTCAAATGCCAACTCATAAAGCTCTGGTGACACATCCTCACATGAGATGTGTATTCATCATTTACTTTTTCTTGCTTAATTTCCAAACATATTTTCCAAAATAGTGCAGTTATAGATTGGTTTGTGTGATAGCATTTGGCAACATGCTATAAGCAAGAGTGCTTTTATTTCCTTACTTGGATCAATCACCATGGAACCTTGCTCTTGAAGGCATACAAATCTTTCTCTAAGCCTCTTAAAATTAATCTTTAAGATTCCTTTTTTCATTTTGAATTGAAAAGGTTGACTTGCTGTGCTACTTTTTCCTAAAAGCAGCCAAACAATACATGCATCAAAATATTGTCTTGAATAACTTTCCCTTTAAGTTGTCATGCCAATGCCTTTACATCGATCAATTGGTGATCTAAGGTTGAGTCATCCCACCAAAGGTGAGATTCACCTCCTACTTTTCATCTCTTTAAATACTTCTTCAGAATATGATGGAACCATCACCCCAAGTGAACATATCTTCCTTAGAAATCTACTAGAGCTTCTTTCACTCTGGTTTCTCTCATAGAGCAGAAATTGTACTCACCTGAGAGACTATTCGACCAAATCCGATAAGAAACTGTTACTTACCTCAGAGACTACTCGGCCAAATCCGATAAGAAACTGTTACTTACTTCAGAGACTACTCGGCCAAATCCGATAAGAACATTAATCATCAAACATGCAGACCTCACTTCTTCATAACCTAGTTGTTGGAACTCCAGTCATCTCAGCAACTTATGATCAAATTCAAAAGCCGGTGAACAGATACTTACCTGGTCCTGCCACTCAATGCCAACGTTCAACCACAAAATCAAAACAAAGTATATTTTTCTTCTTTACTGACAAATATCTAACTTTGATAAGACTTATTTATATATATATATACCTGAAATTGTTTAGCTTGGTGGATGGAACTGATTCTGTTTGTTACTCTGATATTGCAGTGAGAGTGAGGACAGATATATCAGAAACTGTTATGAGAAAGTTAAGCTTAGGGGCTCGCATTCTCCGAGTGGGTGGAGTGGAAAACGTGTTTAAGCAGTTTTTTAGTGTGAGAGAAGGAGAAAGGCTTTTGAAAGCTTCACAGTGTTATTTGTCCACCACTTCTGGTCCTCTACCAGGTTTTCTTTTCATATCCACAGACAAAGTTGCCTTCTGCAGTGAGAGATCAATGAAAGTCTTTACTCATTCTGGCCAAATGCTGAGGATCCGTTATAAGGTTAGTCACGTTAGAAATAATCTAAGTATGAGCTTAAGTCCCACATCGAATAAAATGATAAAGTTAAACACTGTATTATCTGGGTTCAATTGGAGTTACATGTGTATAACCTCTCTAATAAAAATCCACTGAAGAAAATCCTCATCATTCTCTAACTAACTTCTTCAAAGTAAAAATGCACAAGTTGATTTTGACTTACTAAAATTTATAAAGAACTTTATGATAGAGCATCTTCAAATTTCTCTGTTCCTCTTGATCCAAAGATTTGATGAAGTTCTGATGTATATTTGGAAATGTGCAGGTTGCAATTCCACTGAAGAAGATAAAGTGTGTGAACCAAAGTAAAAATGTTCAGAAGCCAACCCAGAAGTACATAGAGATTGTCACGGAAGACAACTTTGATTTCTGGTTTATGGGTGTCTTAAAATATCAGAAAACCTTCAAATATCTTGAGCAGGCACTTTCTCAAGCTTAGAGAGCTGAGTAGCAAAATCCACCATTTAAACTCGAAGATTCATGTTGAGAGGACAAACAGACACAAAAGATGAAAGCAAGAATTTGAATGCTGTCATTGAAAATATTGTGCTTTGTCTTTGGTAAAAGGGATTTCACATCATTGTATATAGGGAATGGATGTGGTTCATTGTATATAGAAGTTTGAGACTCAATTACACATTGATTATAATGAAAATTTGTTTAGAACGAGATTTTAGTTCTATTTAGGAGTTCAATGATTATCTATAGTGATTGTAAAAAATCTGACATTGTCAACCAATAAAATAATTCTACTGGTATAACTTTGGAGGTGCTGACTTCAAATACTATAAATGGCTAAGAAGAAACACAGTCTTGTGAACTTCACTTGGATTGTGCTTAAAGAAATTTACAACGTAATCAATATGTTTGGTATCCTCATTCTGTTGAGTAAACTTAAATGTGGATAGTTGGAAGATGCTATATTAATTGTCTAGGAGATTCAGAAAGGTTGAGAATGGGTCATTAAGCATGCAATAGAGTTCATTAATTGTGAGTTAGATAGTGATTATATTTAATGAATATATTTGAAGGGTCATGTCCAAAGATCTATAAAAGGACCATGTAGTGCTTCGTTTCAAAACACAACAAATCTGAATATAGAGAGTATTTATCCAGAAAAACTTGTTTGTCAACACATTCAACCTTTGTGATTGAGAAAGCAAAAGCAATATATTTTAGGTTAAGAAGTTTGTTCATTTTGTTTCAAGGTTTTTCTTTACTTTGTCCAACTTTACCACCAGAGAATTAGGAGAAGCCTTGATGACAGATCCTTTTTGAATGTGCTGTCAGAAAGACTACTTTTATTTCGTTACTTTGATCGGTCACATCACAGAGAGGAATCCATATTTTTCCAGAGGCAGCCATACAATCAATGAAATCAAAATATTATCTTGTATAACTTTCCTTCAAGTTGCAATGCAGAAAGTAACGGTCGAGAATAATTCAAGTGTGAGTTAAAACCCTACAACGGATAGAAAAGACAAAGTTAAACATTAACTAAGAATAAATCAGAACCAATAATTTTGGTAATGATTATGTGGTCATTGAGAAATTGTAGTTCCATATGGTTATATGACATTGGACACCACTCTTACTCAAAAATCTTAAGGCAATGGTGCTATGAGTCTTTATTGTTATATAGTGTTTAATTTTGTCTATCTTATCCAATGTGAGACTTTGACTCACACTTGGACTATTTTCAATAAATATATATATATATATATATGTATATATGATGAAAAAATGTTTGTAAACAAATTATTTAAACAGATTATTTATTATCCTACATACATATTACCTTTACACATTAAACAACTTCTGAAAATCCTTTTCATTAAAACTGTGAGGATGTCAAAAAATCTTCTGATACAATACTTTCAAAGCCAACGTGCTGTTACACATGCTTTTCATTTCTGAATTAAACATTAAAGAATTTGACATTCCATATAGATTTACCATTTATTCTCTTAATCATCCCTTGATTCATAGCCCTGTCAGCATTCTCACTTTATGCATGGATATATTTTGACTCAACAAAAAGCAGTGATGGCTTCGTTAATGACTGCCACAGTTCGAAGCTTAAGATTCAAAGCCCGAAGAGCATGAGTGCAAGGTTTTAGACTAATGACATCAATTTCTTCAATGGTAAGTCAATCGCTGAAAATAAGATAAAGCATAATCTATATTTGGGGAATGGAATGATCCCTTTTCCCCTTTGAAAAGAAAGAGATTGTTGTGTTGTTTCCATGTCAGCTTGCCTAGCTAGTGCCTACTTTGTGGACAGTATTTGCACCCTATGCAATACCCAACTTGGAACTTTTCATAACGTCTTAACAATATTTTACCATTATTCTTTCATCAATCTACTGTCTCATTCAACCTCCTGTTATATGATATTTTACATTAATTGCAATAGTTCACATAGGGAATGGGATAGACTAAGAACCTGTTCCGATAGTCGAGTTCAGGAATATTGGATTCAAGTGTGAGTTTAAGTTTGCAGGGTAGAAATGACAAAGTTAAGCATTATATATATATAAAAAAAAAAAGACTCATAAATCTAATGGTTCAAGATTTTAAGTTAAAATTGATATCAATCATGAGTGCCTGTACCCCTGAGTCCAAACACATAAGGCATTGACACCACTTTCAACTCAAAACCTTAAAACAATTATGATCTTTATTCTTATATAGTGCTCTACTTTCTCGTATCTGGTCAATGTGGGACTTAGACTCACACTTGGATTCTTGACAATCTCCCACTCAAGGATGAGTCCCTTCAACCACATTGGTACACTCCCCCTCCATTGGCTAGAAATGAGAAAGCAAAGCACTATATAAGAATAAAGACCCATAAACCCATTGTCTTAAGGTTTTGGGTTGAAAGTGGTGTCAATTCCTTATGTGGTTGTGCTCAGGTTTCATTAGTGATTGTTCTCCCCAGTGATACCCCCTCTATAGACCTAACAAAAGAGACTTATTCTTGAAGGAGAGATGGTTGACAATATTCCGAGTGTGAATTTAAGTTTCACATTGACAAAAATGACAAAGTTAAAAATCATATAAAAGAAAGATCATAAACACAACATCTTAATATTTTAGATTGAGAATGATGTCGATATCTTGTATGGATTAGACTCATGTCACACACATGTAGGTTTCAACTTGAAGTCAGAACAGCAGCAAAGGGCAGCTGAAATAGCCTTGGTGAGGCAAGTTGGTGTAACTAAAAGTATTGCAACTAGTTGGTGTATTTCATGAGACAACCTTTTACAGTTTAATTTCTTTAAGTGCATGGCTCCAATGGTTTTTATGTCACAGCATATGTCATAATGTTATAAGTATTTACTTCCATCAATCACCATGCAGCCTTGCTCCTGAAGATACGTGATGGTATCCTCTCAAAACAACCTTTCAAGGATTATTTTTGATTTGAAAAAGCCAATTTGAAAGTTGATGTTCAATCTTCTTCCTTTCTAAAAGCAGCCAAACAATCCATGACGTCAAAATATTATCTGTAACAACTTTCTTCCATGCCACTGTGTCAGTGCGTTGATATCAATCACAAACGTGGTTGATGATCTAAGGTTGAGTCACCCTTCCAAAAGGAAAATATTATTCAAGTTTTCACCCCTTTAAATATCTCTTTGCAACACAAGAAAATCATCAACCCAAGTGAACCTAATTTCTATAGAACTTCAACCATTTTTCTTCACCTGCTGCTGCTGATTCATTCAATTCAACACAAACATAAAAAATGCAGACTTCATCACTTCTGCATCATCAACTAGTTGTTGGAACTTCAGTAACACATGGTCAGCTTCAAAAACCAGTTAACAGATTACCTGGTCCTGCAACTCAATGTCAGTGTTCAACTTCAACATCAAAGCAAAGTAAGTTTTTTTTCTTTTTTCTGCCTTTGTTATTCATATAAAAATCTCAAATTTTTCAACATGGTGAATGGATCTAACTCTGTTTGTTACTGAAACTGCAGTGAGACTGAGGACAAATATCTCTGAAACTGTGAAGAGAAAGATAAGTTTAGGGGCTCGCATTCTTCGAGTTGGTGGAGTAGAAAAAGTGTTTCAGCAATTTTTTACTATGGAAGAAGGAGAGAGGCTTTTGAAAGTTTCTCAGTGTTATCTTTCTACAACATCTGGTCCTATAGCAGGTTTCTTATTCATCTCCACGTACAAGGTTGCATTTTGCAGTGAGAGAACAGTGAAAGTTTTCACTCAGAATGGTCACATGTTGAGGATCCGTTATAAGGTCAGTTTTGAAGTCACATTTGGATAACTTTTCATTTTACTTCATATTTTCTTCTCTTTCAAGCTATATTTAATATAGCTCGAACACGCTTTGTAAACGGCGTGTCCTATATTTTTACAATTTAGTCGTATTTTCGTGTCTGTATGAGTATTCTGAAAGGTGTATATTGTCATGCACAGGTTGTTATTCCATTGAAGAAGATAAAATCCATGAATCAAACTGAAAATATGCAGAAGCCAAGACAGAAGTACATTGAGATTGTGACAGAAGACAACTTTGAGTTCTGGTTGATGGGTGTCTTAAAATATCAGAAGACTTTCCAATATCTTCAGGAGGCAGTTTCTCAGGCTTAACTACTGGCTAGCAAAATCCAATTTTTGAACTCAATGAAACAAACAAAAAGTTTGGTAGTTATGATTGAAGATGCTGAGTTTTATCTCTGATAAAAGAGATTTCACTTCATTGTAAATATCCCTCTTAGATTTGACCATTGTTTGAATGGATGTGGTTCATATCAGTCACATTGTTTGAATTAAAGATTCCACCATTTGAAGCATCATTTGTTGGAAAACACAAGTTATATCAGTCACAATTTCTTCAAAAGTTGTAGAAGAACTTGGATGAAAGCAAAGTTGTGCTTTGAATCACCACATTTTGTATTTCGAAGTTGTGATTTCAAATGACTTATACACGAAAGTGCTATCTTTAAGAATCTACTGAGTTTTATAATTATTACATAAAACTTCACTTTAATTGTAAATTTCCCTGGATTTATACTTGATGTATTAGAAATAATTTTTGAAAAAAAAAAAATAGATACTTCATTTGGGTACCTCTATTTACCTCTAGTTTTTATGATGCATATGAAAACCTCTAAGTTAAACAAATGAAATCCTCAAATAGTGGAGAAGATTTTGTTCAATTTAATTCTTTTCATGCTGTTAATTATATCTTATCTTTTAATTTTGGTAGTTTTGGTAACCTTGGTTTTTGAAGAGAAGCTTGTTATACACTATAGTTAAAACTAGTTGATGCTTATAAGATAAAACATGTCCATTTTGTATATTGAAGTTTGCTAATATTATACATATATATTGATAACTTCTATAAATGTTGACATACAAAATTTTATAAAATGTTTTTATTAGCTTAATGAATATTAATTTTAGTAACTTCCATTGTTCCCTTTACCTAACTTTTTTGGATTGTAGCTTTCTTAATAAGCATGTTATGGAGTGATATTTCAATGGCTTTAGCTTAAAATAAGAATCCATATTATTATATTTAGCACTTTTTTCTAATAAAAACTATGATGCTGATCACCTTCTAAACTTAAAAAACACTTACTATTTTTATTCATGAGTATTATTAGTAGAAAAAACTTATAGAAAAATTTAGAATTAGTTGAGGTTTGAATTTCCAATTTCTTTTTTTATCCCTTGATTAAGAGAGTCACAATCCTAAAATTGAGATAGCTACCTAAAATTAAAAGGTACTTATTTGTCGGAAAATTATACTATGATTCCCAAATTTTGACCCTCATCCTTTATTTCGTGACATGGTTTAGTGTGGATTATTGATTCTTTCAAAGAAAGAGATAGTAGTATATTAATCAATGACTTATACTAAGCCACGTGAGGAAATAAAGGATAAGAGTTAAAAAATGGGAGTTATAGTATCATTGTCCTTATTTGTCTCCTTCTAGAATTGATTGAAATGGAAAATAGCTGCTGAATCTATTTCATTATCTATCTGATAATAAATCTGAAATACCATATGTAAAATGAAAATAATCTATGCATACATATGTTTTTTCCTTACCTTAGAAGGAAAAAAAAAATGTAATCCAAAAATTGAAATATAGATATTTTTACATCATACAAATGAAGACCTGCAGTGGATTGTTCTACAAATTGTTACCAAAAAGGGTGTGTTAGGTGCAAAAGTTAGTTTTGTGGGCACATGATAAGGATCTTACAATATCAATGATAACTTCTTATACCTGTAAACCATTAGTTGGTACCAATTCACAACTTGAACCACATATAATGCTGTTCTTTCTATCACTCACACCACTTGACAACATGAATGAATCCTCATAAATCAGAACCACAAAAATTTAGGGTGTGTTTGGTTATCAATTCTCCAAGACATAAGCAAGAATCAGATGTTTTTCTTTCAACGTGAATCTTTAACCCTTTACTTGATTCTGGAAATCAAATATATACTGATTCTGCGTTAGAAAATCAATTCTAATCAATTCTACACCAATTTGACGCAAAACCAAACACGTATTTGAACAAGATTCTGGTTTAGTAAACTGAATTTTTTCCTCAGGGCCAGGACACAACATTCATACCTCTTATTAGGTAACAAAAAATGATGTTCATCTCTCTCAAGATACAAAATAGTAAGTGATGACAGAAGGAACTTGCAGCGTGAGCTTTCCGTGTGGGACATGGGTGATGTGGGAATGATTTGGCCATAATTACCTTTTCCATAAAACATTGAAGTATGTCTTCTCCTATACTCTTTCAAGCACATGATGTCCATGTCTGACATACACTCTTACTTTTCTTTTTGTTTAAATAATTGAAGTATGAATCTAAGTCTATCGACCGAGTAAAATCCATCAACTTAATGTTTTGGGTTAAAAATCTCAAACTTTTTGGTTAAAAATGGTGTGAATGGGACTAAAATAAGTATATAATTTAGGATTTAAGATTTAAGATTTAGAGTTTATTTAAATTTCACATTGAATAAAAATAACAAAATTAAACATCATGTAAGAAAACAAACTGATAAACTCAATATTTTGAAATTTTAAAATTGGTGAGACCGAAGTCGTCTATATAACCTCTTGCTAATATCACTAATAGACTCTTAAAAGGAAAAAAAAAAAAACATCACTTCATGTATCAGACCTAAATGATTTGTCTATGTCATGTACATTCTTTTTCTTTAGAACTTAACATGGCACTGACACCTAGCTAACTCACTTTATAATAGTCTTTTCGCCCACTAATAAAGCACAGTAGCCACTTTCATTACTGAATAGTGCTTATGAATTTTATCAGTTAAACTTCATTAGCTCAAAAATGATTTTTCATCCTCTTGAAGGATGCTCCTCTATTCATATGCATATATAAAATATGACTTGAAAAGTTAGAGAAATTTAGTGTTAGAAAATAGTTTAAGTATAAGTCAAAAGTTTCACATTAGATAAAAAAGACAAAGTTAAACACTATATAAGAATAAAGACTCATAATATCATTGTCTTAACGTTTTGGAATTCAAATGGTGTCAAATGTCTTATATGTGTAAGATTAATGTTATATAACCATATGGAACCAGAATCTTTCAATAACTATAACCATAACCCATATATAACCAAAATATATAATCGAACATATATGTATATCAAAAACCTTGCTGAGGTTAGTTTTCAACACCAGCTTCGATCTCACATAAAATATGAAACTTAAATCGATGTAGGTTCTCACGTTTACGACCTAAAAATAAATATATTTAAATACAATGTGGGAAGTGCAAAGTTTTCTTCTCTTTACTTTATCTAATAATAGTAAAACTAAGAGAGGTGTGGCATCAGAAAGGTGAAATTCCAGCTCAGAAAGCTTAAATGACACCTTTCCATTTGCATTTTTCAATAAACTAAAGTGGAAATTGACGTGTTTTGTCACCATGCACGTGGCACTGTCCCAGCACACCAAAATATTTTATTTTCCTCCACCCATTTTCTAAAGGCTAAACAGTTGGTAGTTATTCTTATTATTGTTATTTTTTTCCTAAGATATCACAAAAAATTGCCCTGTGCTTTAATTTCGAACCTCAATTTCTTTTTATGGCGTAGATGGATTTTGCTCTTATTATTCTCTTTCCCCATTTTCACGCACAAAATTTCGACCCAGAAATAGTAAACGTGACAACATTGTATACATATGAAAGAAGAAGAAGAAGTAACCCTGTAAAAATCACAGGTGTATAGTTTGAAATATATAGAAAAATTGCAAACCAATGACCAACCTAGATTGATCAATATCCAAGTCCAATCACGTTTCTAAGTTTTTATATATTGAGAGATCTTACATTGACATTCAACAGAATCAATACAGAGGGATACTTTAATTCTTTAATATTTTTTTTTTCTGGGGGCAACCGAACATGCAAATCTTCAAATTTTGAATTACTTTTTTCCTTTTAGTCTTCATGATGATCCATATCTGACTCACCCAGCAAAAAGTTAGGAGTCAACTTGTTTCCTTTTGGCCATTTATATATACCCTTCTGAACTACAAGGATCATTCATCAACCAAAGTTGTTTAAGAGTTCTTGAATAGTATTCACAACACAACCTCAAGAACAGCATTTAAATCCCAAAAGATAACAACAAAAATGAAGGCCACACTTGTTCATGAGCTTGCTAATGGAGTTTCTGTCACCTCAACATTCCATGGTGCGAAGTCCTCAAAGAGATATTATTTGCCTGATGCTCGTGGCAAATACACCAAATCTATCTCAAAATCAAAGCAAAGTAGAACAAATCACAAATCTGGATTCTTGCAAAGAGTCCGAGAGCATGGTATGTAAAATCTTCAAATCTTCATAATATATAAATGAGGTACAAACCTCACTTTACAAGTTAATTTTGCGAGATTGAGTTAGGTTTAAACTCCACCTCTTACTACTAGCAACCACGGTTTCATGTTTTGCACAGAACATAAGACAAAGCAAACATTTCTTTCTGTCATAATGTTTGGAACAAAACTTTAAGACACAACAAACATTTCTGTCAGAAGAAAACAAAGCTCTTATTGATTGGTTAAACCTGTTGTAATTGTAGCAGCTGTGAAGCTTGGACCAAAGATAGATACAGTGAAAGGGAAATTGAGTATGGGAGCAAGAATTCTTCAGGTTGGAGGTGTAGAAAAAGTGTTCATGCAACTTTTTAGTGTTGCAGAAGGAGAGAAACTGCTGAAAGCATCACAGTGCTATTTATCAACCACTTCTGGTCCAATGGCTGGTCTTCTCTTCATATCCACTGAAAAAGTTGCATTTTGCAGTGACAGATCCATCAGTGTCACAACCCCAGATGGAGAAAACATCAGAGTCCGTTATAAGGTGAATTTCTTGATCAATTTTTCTATGCAGATGCTTTCTATGAATCTTTTTTCATACTTTTTGCTGACATTTTACTTCAATTTTCTGTGATTACAGGTCTCCATTCCCCTTAAAAAGATAAAGTCTGTGAACAAAAGTCAGAATGCAGAGAAGCCTTCACAGAAGTACATAGAAATAGTCACAGTGGATGATTTCGATTTCTGGTTCTTGGGTTTCTTCCATTATCAGAAAGCTCTCAAATATCTTCAGCAGGCTGTTTCTCAATCTTAGAGGAAAATTCTGCATCAGTAAAATTGTTTGTCCCCTCCCTCTGCTTCTTCACTAATTGTGTGAAGTTGCAATGATTCTCAAGATGTACAAAAATTTTACATAATTTTGTTAATGATATATGAGTGGAAAAAAAAGCTGGTGGTTTTTTAATCTTTGGGTTGCATTGTTCAACATACAAATTATGGTTATTTTAAGGTCAAACCTCGTAAAACTGTATAATGAACGTTTTTTATAGGTTAAGAAACGAATTTAAACGTAACTCAACCCGTTTTTATAAACCGTAGGAAAACATCACAAAAAAACACAAGTAAATAATATGGATTCCGAGTTATATATTATCATTGAATTCTGGTTATTAAATAAATGAAATATTCAAAAATAACTTTTTAATTTTTTTTTCGGTTATTCTTTTTTTTTATCTGGTCTATTAATAACAAGAATGGATTCTTGTGATTATAAAATCAAATTCCAATTATTCTGCAAAATATTCAACAATCAAATGCTAACCGGTACGGGCTTAAAAAGATCTGGGGTTCAATATACTATAATCCAAATAAGTCGTGTCGACCCGACGACTTAGCCAAACCAAGAAACCTATACAAGTTAGGTTGGGTCAGTTTGATGATCCAGACAAGTTTGATCAGTCTAACGGTCCATACAGGTCGGTCATGCCCGTCAAGTTCGTTGATCCAACCTGATCCGTCCTGATTGTCGAGCCTGTCCGACTCGTGTATGTTGTCAGACCAGTCCGATCCGTCTAGATCGTCTAGCCAGCCAAGTCTATCATGATTATCGAGTTTGCCGGATTCATTAAGAATTGAGTTCAGAATATAAAATTGAGTAAGAAAATTTTCAAATTTATTTTTGAAAGTATTTAAATTTCTTTTAATTTAACTAATTGAAATACTTAAAAAAAAAATACATAGGTTTTGAATATTTTTTAATTTCTTTATCTAAACAAAACATTTTATTAAAAAAAATTTAAATTCTCCAAATAAATAAATTATCATCTTGTCTCGTCTGAAACACAATTAAAGTTTTAATTTGGTGTGATAATATAATTAGCAACTGACTTTCTCACATATTTAGTTATTTCAATTTACCATGAAATATGTTTTACCCAATATATAAGTAATCATTTTTGTTTTACCCAAGAAAACTGATGATTTTCTTAATTATAGAATTCCGTGTCTGTAGTATTTTCTTCTACATTTTGATAAGTTCTTTTTATAATTTAGTACCCTTCTCAGCTTATAATTTTTATGTTAAAATTAAGGTTCGTATCTCTCTTTCTCTGTATTGCGTTTATCGTTTATTTACTTAATCAGTGATCATTTGATTTTGTTTAGTTTTATTAGGTTTTGTTATATTATTTGGTGAATTTATTCTAGATTACATATTTATTCAAATTTTTATTTATTAATATTTATATTATTATACTTCTAATTTATCTCAAGAGATAAGTTTTATCCTAAATATATAAGATCTTCATCAATTAATATATATTTTCTAGAATTCAATTGATAAGACTATTACAATTTCATTTTACATCATTTTATGTGTTTCGCTTTATTGTTTAATCTTATCAAATATTTTCATTTTCATAAATCAACTCATTGATTTTTCAGGGTTTTTAATTTTATTAAAATTAAATATATTTCTTAGACGCATAATTGAAATTCATTTTTATTTCAAATTTTAATATATTTTAATTTTTATAATTTAAAAATAAATAAATAAATATAATTCTCATAAATAAACAACAATTTTTTTTTACCAAACGGTGTAATTCAAGTATAAATCTTAAACACGTAAAAGATATTATATAAAATTAAATTAAAGAACTATATTTATTATTTTTAAAGGTTGATTAACGCAATTAGATAAAAAAAAACTATATCTTCTCATTTTTAAGATCGTGAATCAAACAATATTAAAGTAAATAAAAATTATAATTTCAATTAAAAGTTCATGAACTAAAAAACATATTTATCATTAAACATTTTCAGTTCCATTAGTCAACTAATTTATTTTTAGTTTTTAGTTCTCAACTAACACATATTATTACTATTATTAATCAACTTTAAAACTAATTATGACAGAATTGAGTCATAACCTGCACTGCAGGGGAAAGGGTGGAAGTTGTTTGGCAACGCGACACCTTGTGAAAGTCGCTTTCGTATTTCTTCTTCAAATTCTCTAACGTACAAAATTAAAAATGATATTAAACTATTTTCATATAAGATGATTGCTTAATGTTCAATATGATTGACATAATTTTCTTGATTACACAGTATTGATCTTCTATAAATTTGTCTAACTCTAAATTTATTTGGGATAAAGATTAAACTACCCCTTCACTCTTGTTGTCTTTTCCAAGATGAAACAACTACTGTTTGTAAGATGACGAGGAAATGATTCGGCGGACCCATCTTTCTGAACCCAAAAACTATCTTATATTACATAACATAGTCACATAATTGAGATCAAGATATTTTCAATGTACTTTTTTTTTAATTTTAACTAGGGGTGGCAAACGGACCAGCCCGGCCCGTTTTGGCCCGGCCCGTATGTGACCCGTCAAAAAACTGGCCAGGCCGGGCTGGCCCGTCAAACAGAAATGGACCAATAGTCACAACCCGTCCCGTATAGGACGGACTAACGGACCGGGCCGGACTGGTCCGTCTAGTTTTTTTATTTTTATTTTTTAATTAATTTTCAAATTTTTTAATTTGTTTTATTTTTTAAATTTGTTTATATATACATATAAATTATTATTAAAGTCATATTTAATCAAATAAAATATTATTTTAACTTTTAATTGATTAGTTAATGTTTTTAATTAGATAAGTTAAAATAATTATTAAATTTACATATTAAATTATTCAATTATAACTAATAATTCAAACTTAATTTGTAGGTGTTAATGATTTAAATTACTATTATATATTTATACACTTAAAATATATGATCTAAAAAATTAATCTTTTTAATTATTTTTATTTTATTTTATTTTTTTAAAACGGGCCAATGGGCCAGGACGGGCTGACCCGTACTTTGGCCCGTCAAGTTGACGGGCTGGACGGGACAGGCCAGAACGGGCTGACGGGTTGAAATCTTCAACCCAACCTGTTCCTTTTAGCACGGGCTGACGGGCCGGCCCGTTGGGCCCAGCCCGTTTTGTCACCCCTAATTTTAACCTTTTGAATCAGTAAAATTATGATGAAATTTTAAGTTTAAAAACATATAATTTATAGGTGTAATTCCGAATTGATTTTTGTTAGAATTATACATACAGAGGATGATATAAATAGAAGTGGTAGCAGAAATGAGTGGAGGGGACAAAAGAGTGATGGTAGCAACTATGACCCATGACAGTCCATGATTGTGATAAGAAAATAACAGCAAATATTATCATGTTGCAAAGAGGACCTCAGAATATTCGGCGTGGGACGCTTCTTCACAAAAAATAAAGCTGAATCACAAACCTAACATTAAAGACGATGATGCTGTATATTTTTGTTCTAATTATATTAAGCTTTTTGTTTTTTATAGTTTTTAACTATCGACAATAATCTTGTTTAACTACGATTCAAAATCCAAAATCAAGTGATTTAAAGTAACCCTAGTTTGTGACTAAACAAATGTTCCGCAACAAGAGAGAAAAACAAAATTTGGTTGACCATCTTTGTATTTTGTTTAGCAAAGTGTGGCATCTTTAGTTTCAATGAAAACAAAATTGATCGTCATCAATTTTTGTCAGGTAAGCTAAATCTAATTCTCTAGCATATTCTCTATGAGGACATTTTTGAACATTGAGCCACAGAACATGGTCCATAACTATATATCACCTATGGGGTAACTAAATTTAATCCTTCAAAATTAGACGCGTCATCAACACAAGTCCGCCAAAAAAATTGATACTTACCATCCAAATAAAAATAAACATAAACAAGGACTACTATCATAAATTTAATAATCTCGTTTCCAGAAGTTGAAGGGTAAGAAAATGATGTTGTAGTAGGACTTCTCACAGCCTTAACATCTCCCATCAGAGGCTTATAAATATTCACAATTCACAGTAAGCCATTTATTTCGTTCGAAAACCTTCCCAAGACAGGAAAAAAAACAACCATCTGCCATAGAGAATAAAATGTAGAAGAAATGGAGCAAAAGGACCAATCAGTCAATGATTTCTCAACTCAACCTAAAACTTATGATTACTGTAAAAATATGAACAAGGTTCATCAGCTTGCACTCACGGAACATTCATCAGTGAAACATGTTTAGACAATTGGCTTACTGAATAGAGATGAGCAATGCCTATATAGGAGAATCGAAGATGAAGTCATTAATCAAAAGAAACACTGTTGATGAGTCGCAAAGGAACAAAAAGTATGGTAGAAACAGTTTCAAACCTCTCCTTTTCCAAAATGCTATCTGTCTATCTAGAGAGCTTATCAGAGCCCTGCCTGTTCCTTTTTTGGGTCAAAAAAGAAAAACTAAAGATGCTAGGAGCACAGTCTTTAGACATCGCTCCATCCTAGAAAGATGGAAAAATAATATCCTGAACCACGAAATTCTCCACCAAAGTAGTGGTACAACTTGTTTATACAATTAATCTCCTGTTTCATCTCGTATGTTTTCCTGCCCATCAATCCAGTCATGTTCAGTGCCTTTCTGGTGTTCCTCTTTCCTGGCCACTAGAGTATTTGTGCGACAGACAAGTTTCAAATTAAGATTCTCATTCTAATCACAAATTAAGTTTCTCACAAAAATCATTCTAATCAAATTACTTGAGAAATGAAACGAAAGTGTTAGTTTTATCTTCAAGCTACCAGCTTATGAGCAAATCTTTAGAGGTAAATCTTTTCTGATGCCTCCCTTAAGGAATAAGTGATATTCTTAGCCTCTTTACGTTAATCACTCAATGGACATTAGACTGTTACTTTAATGCTTCTTCCATCGCTGAACTGAATAGTGACAAAAGAAAAACTTACGGATGCTACCTAAAGCTCTGTTCTGCACTCTTCCTTTCCCTCTCCCAAGTCCTAAACAACATCTCTTTTTCGACGAAATCAAGAAGATCAATAATCTCAGGAAAAAACAAAATCAGAAACAAAATCGATGGGGTTATGTGTACTTATTCCACAAACATAACATATGACACGATTGAGTCGAGCAACCAAAAAGGAACATGCATAACAGGGAGAAAGTACAAATTCGATTGAGGTAGTGTGATCTGATCACATTGATTCAAATGTACTATATACAAGTATCTTAGCATCCGAGAGCTAAGAAGCCAACTACATAATAAAAGCTTCAAATAAATAATAACATGGTGCAAGCTTTGATGAAAATCCACTAACAAAAAAGAAGAAATTCAGAAAGCACGAAATATATTACAGAAATGGCAGGACAGAAGAGAGCAGAGCAAAGCAAAACGGAACATACCAAGCGGAATCAAACAATGGTCCTTCCACCTCCACCGGAACTCGAAGCTCCGTTGGAATTCGAAGAAGCAGCATTAACCCCTCTCTCTTCCTCATATTCCCTATCATCCGTTGGAAGCTCAAACCTGCAAACAGGGCAAGAATTTCTAGAGCTCAACCAAGGAACAATGCAATCTCCATGATACTGATGCCCGCACGGTAACCTCTTCGCGGCGTCTCCAACACCCAGCAAATCCTTACATACAGCGCACACCACAGTTTCACTCTCCGACGCAATCTTCACCGTCGGCAAGGCTTCCACCGCCGACTTCGATGCCGGCGGCGCTCCTCTCCTACCTCCGCCGTCAGTCTCCGCCAGCGTCTGCAGCAACGCCTCGTACTCCGCCGCGTCGACGTAATCCTCCGGATTCCCGACGTAGCGGTCGGAATCCGGCACCCTGAGGCGGAACTCAATTGAATTGTCCTCCAGGCCCATCAGAATTTCGGCCCAATCCAAGATCCGGTTCCGCATGCTCCTTGTGCGCGTCGCCAAATCCCTAATCCGAAGACGAAGCAGCTCGCGCCTTCTCCTTCTCAGATCCTCGTCATCTCCTTGCGGATCCTCGTTGCCGGAGCGATCCTCCGCCTCCTCGTGCTCCTCGAACTCCTCGTCGCCGTTATCGTCATCGTTCTCGATTTCGTTCTCCTCGTCGTTATCCCAGCCGCCGAGCTCGATCCTGAGGAAATCGTTCTCTGGAGAACGGCTCGGCGGCGGCGGCGGCGACGCGTCATCGTCACGTGCAGATTGCGCGATTAGGCGAAGCACCTGGAGGAACTGCGAGCCAAAGTAGGGGTCATCGGAGGAGGCGGAGGGGGTGCGCGAGCGCGACGGCGTGGGGATGGTTTCCACGAAGCCGTTTTTGCACTCTCCGCAGACGACGTCGGGGAGATTGGCGAGCGTTTCGACGGAAACTCGCTTCTCGCAGTGATAGCACCAGTATGGCGGCGGAGGCGCGTCAGCGGCTTGAGGCGGTGTCTGAGACGGTGGTGCTTCCGACATGATACGGCGGAGATGGAAGGAGCGGAGATAAAAGAAATGGCAGGGTTTGTTTGGAAGGTATAATAAATGGATAATAATGTAATAGTAATCATAATAATGATAAAAATATTAAATATTAAATAATTATAATAATAATAAGTAATAACGATAATAATAAAATAATAGTTGTCTAGTTATAGTCTTTTATTATTCTTGAATTTGGTAAAGGATCTTTCTCATTTTTTGTTATTTTAGTTTTCGTGTTAATTAGTGGGTCTCATCTATCGTTTCATTTTGGCCAATAAAGAATTAGAAAAAATAGTAATGAAATGTTTTCAAGTTGTGACAATTTGAGATAGGAATTAGAAATGTCTTCATCAGGGAAACCCTAAAAACTACATTTTACTTGTTAAGAACCTTATCTTAAGGATTTTTTTGGAAGCCTAGGAAGTCAAAGAATGAGAAATATAAAAAGTAAAAAAATGTGATAAATAATAAGAAACAACAGAACAAATTAATAGTCTAGTAAAAAGTCTAACAAAAAAATTTAAGTGAAAGTAAAATTATTTAAGTTAATCCTTCCGATAATCTGACATTTAAGTGAAAGTAAAATGATTCAAGTTAATCCTTTTGATAATCTGATGAAGGAATAGTAAGTTCTAATCTAAATATCAAATTATAAGTGTTTTAACCTATTATAATTAATAGAATATAGAATAATAATATTTTAATTTATTTTTTTTATCTATTTTTAACTCACCACCTTAATTATTTTTAATGTGATATTCTAAGAATAATTAAAATGGTAAGTTAAAAATGAGTCCAAAGAAATAGGTTAAAATATCATTATTGTAAAATATAGTACCTGAATTTTTTTATTATTAAATAAAAACTCAAAACCACTTGTTTACTAAACTAACTTATAAACAAATTCAAATCTACCTTTTTAATGACTATAGTTTAATAACCGAGTCTAAATTTGTTATAACAAGATGAACGATGATTATTATTTAGAAACTTTTTATATTTTATGTATATACATATTAATTATATAATTTATTTAAAACTAATAACATTATATAAGTAAAAATGAAAGACATTGGTGTCTTAAACAAAATATTAAAATAAATACCCATAAAAGTAAAATGCAAGATTTTAACTACAGGAGCACTTTTCTTTTGTAAAAAAGTAGTTCAGTCCATACACTCATTAGTGAATATGTAACAAAGTCGTCCAAACATTAGTTACAGTATATCCTTTTCATCTTGCAGTAGTATAATTTCTAAGTGCACCCTCCTAATTTTTAAAGTGAAATTTTACATTTTCTAAAATTTATTTCCAAATTATTTGTTCTGGAAGTGTAATGAAAAGTTTTCTAACATTTTCAGTACAGTATTTCTAAACTAAAATTTTCAAAATAAATTTTCTTCTTCTTCCTTCTCTCAAAAAGTGCAGTAAATGGATAATGGAGTTAGAGGCAGCAGCAGCAATAAGGTATCATTCATGAAGAAGAAATGTCTCCACCTTTGCACTATCAAATAATGATCCAACCCTCCAAGGAACTTCAAATAAAGCAACCATCTTCAACAAAATATCTCTGCAAATCATTTCATACCATCCTCCTTCATCTTTTCACCACTAATTAAAGGACTCTTCTTGCTTTCCACATCCTTAACTCCCTTTCTTACCCTCCTCTTAACTTCAAACACCATTTTCCTTACTACCATTTTCTCTCATGCTCATTGCCTAATCTTTTACTCCCATTAATCAAATCAATCAATAACAAGTTATCAAAGAGGTAGATTACAGATACTAAAAAAGGAGTAGATTACAGATACTGCCAGAATCCACAATTCTTCACATTTAGAGCACTAATATCATACATTATAGACTGCAGGAGAGGTGAAAATAAAATAAGACAAAAACATTGTTTTCTTCAAATTTACAACCAAACTGATTAATAAAATATGATACATCCGAGACACCATTTTAGTGCACTTACATGATACATGGGTTGCACAAGAGAACTAACATCATCAGAACAGATCACATTCTCATCAAATTTACAAAGGCACGCCTTACCAATAAAGTTTACGAATGAAGATCTAACGGTGAAACCAATCCTTTGAAATTATTATGGTATTAAAGAAGCACAGCAGGCTCACCGATGCTACCATTAAAATTAATCTTGCAGGATTCGGGAAAATGGAAACCAGCCCCGTCGAGACCAGCCTTGGTAATGTAAGGGCATGACCTCACGTCCAAGTATTGCAGAGAACTGCATTTACCCACAAGAATGCCTATACCTGTGACTGTGATCTTTGGACAATTACTAACCTTCAAGATCTTCAAACTCAAACCAGACCCCTCATTGCTTATGAACTGAAAAGAAGCATCAGTCAACTCTTCACAGCATCCAATGTCCAGTGCCTCAAGGTTTCTGCATTGACTTAAAACACAGCTCAATGAGGAATCAGAAATGTTTAGACACCAATCCATCCTTAAGTTTTTAAGGCTGCTTCCACAGGCAGTGGCCAGCGACTTTATGGCATCGGCAGAGACATCACGACAACCTCCGATGATTAAAGTCTCCAGATTACCACAACATTCGGCCAGGGATAATATGGTTTCATCCCCAATTTTGTAGCAATCTAAGAGTTTCAATGTCTTGAGTGAAGATGAACAAGCCCTAGAAATACTAGAAACCCCAACATCACTGACATTACTGCATTTATTGATGTCTAGAAACCTGATCCGATGACACCCACTTGCAAGGTGTATCAGTCCATTGTCAGTGATACTTGTGCACCCTTGCAATCCCAACTCCTCTAAGCTACGACAGTTTTTGGAGAGAGCTTCTAATACACCATCAGTAACAAATCTACAACCAGCCATATGTAATATCCGCAAGTCAGAACAGCCTTTGGCAACAGCTGAGAATCCCTTGTCGCTCAGCTTTCTACAGTAAGACACATCCAACGACTCCAATAAGGAAAGTCCTTCACCAATAGCCTTCATTCCAGCATCTGTAATTCCTGCATATCACACAACAATAATACCCTGTTAATCATAAAATTTGAACCCTCCAGATTAAAAGAATTAACTAACTAAATAAAGGAAACCCTTTGAAAGTGATAGAGTCTTTAACAAAGTTTTAAAGAACAGTCCACACTCCATAACTGTGTAATATAAAACACTGGTCCTTAAACACCACTGAAATTAGAAAACATGACATCTTTAATGACAAATCTTCGTTTTAGTCCTCTGTCTATGGAAGTTAACTTAGCAGAATAATATAGAAAAACAATCAACAGTAGTAGTAAATCTGAGTAGGGAAAATCAAGATTCGAAAGGCAAATCAGAGAAAAACGAACCTTTGCAATTGTGCAAATTGAGGATCTTCAAGCAAGTGAAGCCATTGGCGATGACGGCGAGGTCGGAATCGGTGACGCCGGGGTAAAAGGAGCGAGAAACTGACTGAGCGAGGTCCAATTCGACCAAGCGTGTGAACCTGTCGGCCATTTTTCGGAGCATGAGGGGACCGGCACGTGCTGCGAGCTTCTTCCTTTCGGTGCTCTGCAACCGAAGCCATCGCTTACAGACCAAACCGAAGGTTTCCTTGTCCTTCTCTGTCTCCACCCGCCCCAGGATGGAACGGAGTTCGTCGTCCCTTAGAACGTCGTTTATGCAGAGCTTCGATTCCGATACGCCATCGCCATGGATCGAATTCGAAGCCATTAACGCAGAGGAAACCCTAACCAAGGCGTATCGGAATCAGAAGAAGAGAAGAGAGTGTTGGTGGAAACAGTGTTGAGTGAATAAAAAACAAAGCATCATGATGATTCTTCTAAATTACTTTGCCTAATTCCAATTGTAATTATATAATAATAATAATAATAATAATAATAATAATAATAATAATAATAATAATAAAAAGAAAAAAAAAGAAGAAGAAAAGACAATGATTATCAATTTAGACTAAAGAGTTCTTTTGTCCCCGGTTTTTAAACTTTTTTCTTTTCAGTTTCTAAAATATTTATTTTTTATCTTGATTTTATTTAAAATATATTAATGGAGTTTTTTTATAGATAGTAGTAAAAACACATATATCACACGTGTTTATGTTTTTTATGATAAAAAAATGATTAAATTATTATTATTATAAAAATATTTTTACAGTTTTACTGTAAGTAATTTTTTTATTTTTTAAATAATTTTTTAATTATAAATATTTACTTTAGTTTAAAAAAGTGGTCAAAATTTTAGAAAAAAAGGTCAATTCCAAAAAATTGTCAAATTTTGAAAAAAAAAAGTAAAATAGTTACTTTGATTTAAAAAAATTAAAAAATAAAATCTTCTTTTATATAATAGTATATATATTAATATGTTTAAAAGAATAAAAATGTGATATGATAATGATTAAAAATGACATATAGATGAATTTTAATAGGCAAAAGAAGTGATAATAATAATAATAATAATACAAGAATTATTTTTTATTTTTTTTATTTGAACTAATCATTAATAATTTATTTCTATTAATTTTATTTTATTTTAATATAATTTGATAAAAAAAAATTATTTTAAATAATATTTCACATTCTATTTTAATATTATTTACACTAATTATAATTTATTTTAAATTACTTTTATGATCCAAGATAAAATGATAATAATTCAATTTTATCAATTAAAATACTTTTTTTAATTTATTAAATGCATCATACCACTCATTAACTTTCACAATTTTATTGTATTTTTTCATTTTTTACTATCCTTCTCTTAATCTAAATATTATTATTTTTTCACTTTTCTTTTTCTATAAAATTCACTTAAATTCGTTCTTCCAAATACATCCTAAAAACACAAACAAACTTAAAATTCACTGTTACGAATTGCAAAACTTGCTGTATCACATTGGTTTTTCATATAAATAAATAATACAGAATAATTATATACTTCTTTGTCACAAAATATTTTTTATTTTATTCTCAAAAAAAAAAGTTTAAAAAATAATAATAGATCTAACAATGAGATTGAATGAACCGAAAGTATTCATCTATAGTAATATAATACATTCATTACTTATAAGACACTAAATATCATAAAAAAACACAAATCATTATCGAGAATCTTTTATTTTGTCGTCCATATTTTGTCTTTTGCATAAAATCTATCATAGCAAATTCTGCGTGCCCATCAATAACTAATTTACAAGTATTTTCAGCAGATGACAATTTTTTTCTTTAATTTAAGCCACAATTTCATTCACAATAATCTTCCAGTATGTTTCAAACAAAGACCCTTCAAAATGTGTCCAAAGTGAAAAATGTCACATACACGATTAGTTGCATGATCAAGCATTATAAGAATTAAAACTACTACCTTCACATATGAAAATAAGCATGGCTATGTTTTTTTAAACAGAAATACAAGATGAATTCTAATAAGATTTGTGTACGATAATTGTCATAAAATTTACCATGAACGAAAAAAGAATCAAATAAGATTCATTTTAAAATAAGCAACAAAAACCTTATCTAAAAATTCACAACTTGTATGCAGTGTCTAATTTTAAATTGTTATATTCCCAATCACATTATTCAGATATCAATAATGAACATATTTTGCAGTAGCTACCAACACAGTTAAGTGAATATCAGTCACTTTTCCACCCGCCAAAGGTAAAAGAAACAACTAAAGGAGACAGTTTCAATCTCTTTCATCTGCACTATTCAATAATATATATCAATGAATATGAGGGACCAATTGTGTAATATGTATTTCATTCACACTATCATATATAACAATGAATGAATCAAATATAATCTATGAGGGAACAATTGTGCAATCCCAATGAGGTTGTTGTTGGCCTTTGATATAGTCCTAACGACCCATTAAAGGAATGGTTGCTTTAAAAAATGAAAAGAAATTAACTATATGGTGTATGAGCAAGGCAAATTAGTGAGATTTACAATGGCTAAGAACACTCTCCTCCAAAAAGTGACTGAGTTGAGATGTGTATAATTTTGGGTCATTCCTGAAGTGGTCAACATGAGGTGAGGACACAAAATTGCATGCCCTCACATCATGTCCAGCACTACGTTGAGCCTCTACAAACGATTCCACAGAATCAGCAGGAATAACCCTGTCAGCAGTGCTATACATGTATAACTGTGGACACCTTGGTTGTTTTGATGACAACATGTTCATAACATCAGAGAGCCTCCTGCATTTGAACAAAATCATCATAGTCAGGAGCAAAGTTATCATATTAGTATTTAAAGATATCATATATGTAAAAAAATATTGAATCTTTATCTATTTGATGTCTAGTCATGTCTTGTGAATCAACACCAAAAAGACCATAACGTTCCCCTATGGAATGTTCTCCTATTCCCAAAAATCACACACATACAACTTTACAGAAGTGAAACTTGTTAAAGTCTTTAGTGTACAATGTTAAATTTTAGAAAGGGGATTGTAATTTTGTAAGATATCACTTTTTCTAAAGAACCAACCGTAGCAATTCATATTCAAGTTCAACTCCAGAAATTCAGCAATGATACAATCGTGCAGTAATTTATATACTCCTGGTTTACGAGATTTGAATCTCTAAATTGTCATCAAATACGATCATATTGCTCAACCATTATATAGTTGTGACAGTTTTTTTATCAACTTGATCTGATTAACAATGGTCGAATACCCACATAAAATAGCCATTTTCAGGAATAAAAGCAAGCAAGACTTCGGATGAAATATGACCATTTTTATAAAAACAATCAAGTAGAAGAAGAAACTGATTCATTTCTTTACCTATTTATTGAAGGAAGATCCAGAATGATCCCAAAAAATTTCTTTAGAATTAGTTGCAAAGCTGCTTCTGTTACCGTAGGTTTGAGTCCTAAATCATCTTCGCTGCCAATGGATACTTTAATGCCAGATTCATCAGAAAACACACGTCCTTTTGTTGCAACACTATTCTTCTTCAGAAATGCTGCAGAGAAACCTGAGGCCCACACCTGTAACGGTAATCAGATATTTAAAATCATATCTCCGAATTTTGCATAAGCCTCAACATTTCTAAAACCAGGTATCAGTTTAGTCATTTTAATGAACGCCTAGAAAATATAAAACGATTCTTCAGGGCTTCAAAATAACAGATATTAGCATAACTGAAAAAGTCAAAGATCTCAACCAAATGTTCAAATCTCAATGCCTCAATTCCTTAGATGTAAAATCAAGCACAATACCGAAAGACCAAGTTCTCAATTGATCAATCTGTTGCAACCCAAGAAGGCAACTTAATTGATAATTTTGACAGTGTATAGGATAGCAGTGTATAGACATAGTAGCAAATGATAACACGAAAACTGGTGAAGGAAAAGATAGCACACGAAATATAAACAACAAAACAGCTACGTTCATCAAGTTTCACAAGGGATAAACATTTACCTGTGGATCAGGGTACGCAACAGGTGCAGAGTCTACAATGCATCCCTTAATCCTTTCCATGACATTTGGATTCTGCTTTTGAAAATGTTCAAGCATAACACCATATCTGCAACAATGAACACCAAACCAATGAAGAAACACAATAGAAGAACACTGCAAAATTCGATGCTTGCAAATAGCACATTCCACTCACGTTAACCATCCAGTGTTGCTGAAAGTATGAAAGACGAGATTCTTTCCATTTTCCCCTTCTAACCAGTCAGCCAAGTGGTCGACAAGCATTTGAACATTTTCCTCAGCCTTTCCTCCCGGATGATAGCTCAGAATCTCACTCATTGAAAGTGTAAACGTGATGACATGAAACCCCCTTGAAGTGTACCACTCAGCATACTTTTTCAAGTGTTTCTGCCTTGCTCCCAACCATCCCAGCAACACCACCACTGTCCTTGACTTTGTCAATGAACAACTTGAATCACATAAAGCATTCGGGTCGGGCAAATGCCATTTATACACGCCCTCAGAAGTTGAATTGGAGGCACCATCTGAAGACGTAGCAGGCCTTGACAATTTACGCAAGTCAGCAGAGTGATACAAACTCCGAAGAAGTGGTGACGAGAAAACTAAAGAATGGTGCAAATTTGAAACGCAATTGTGACCCAAACTTGGCACCCGGAACTGAACATTGGGCACATGCACCGGAATTCGGGTCACAAAAGAGAGGTTAGCAAGTTTTGAATCCGAAATATGAGAAACCCATAATGAATCTGATTCTTGTACGTTGCTACAAGATGTAGGCACCAAATCGGAGGTAGAACAATCACGTGATGATCCACGGAACGGCAATCTGTCGGAGACATCAGCAGAGAAAGAAGCAACAGCAACCGCAGCCGCCGCCACAAGAGGTCTTTGAATGGCACCAGAAAACGAACTCATTGCAGAAACCCAACTCAACTCAACCCAGAGAAAAAGCTTATGAAACCTAAACCATAACCCTAATAAGTAGCAAGCAACCCTGTCCTTTATCTGCAATCAAAATCCCAGACCGAATATCCAATTTTTAGAGGAAAGAACAATGCTTTAAGGAAAACAAAGAGAACCCAGCAAGGAAGAATAAGAAGGGTTGGTGGGGCTGGCACCCAATTGGCAGGAGAAAGAAAAAACGTGCACCGCAGAAATCACACGTAGAAAATACGCGTGAGAATAATAAGAAACAACAAAAATACGTGAATAATAGAAAAAAGAAAAGAAAAGGGATATTCGGTTGCAAAAAAGTTTATTCCTTTTGAATTTTACCTGAAAGAAACTGGGAACGTATGAATGAACCGGGCTGTCAACGTCGTCGTTTTGACAGCCCTATTCGATCGGAAGTGTGAACACGCCGACCCAGAAGCTTTCTTTTTGGTGAATTGGGTTTCCTACGATTTAATTTAAAGCATCGTTGTAACCTAATGTGATTCATATTTAAAATCAAGATAACTGTGACCGTGATGACGAATGCATCAACCATATTGAGCCACGTGGCGGACTGTCACTGGATGACATTTATTGGGCCCGTTAACTCGTGGTTCCGAAAAAAACGAAAAAACCGGGAAAAGGTATTGTTACTGTGAAAGGACTTTTTTGCCCCTAAATAAGTAGTTTATATGCGATAAATTTAACTGGAATATTGGACCAACCGATATAACGGTTAGTCAAAATAAGTGTCCATTCCTAAGATAAGATTGAAGAAAAAATCAAAATTCAGAATCTGGCTTTAAGATAAAAGAGATGCCGGTGCAAAAAGAAATAAAAAAAGGTAAAGTAACGTTGAACTTCAACGAGAACCTTTTTCTGGTTGCATTGATTTCAGAAATGAGAGTAGTCAAATTTCAAAGCATGTTAGCTGTACAATGCCAAGTCAACAATGTTGCCTTGACATGGTTTTTTCATTTTACACAAGGACAAAACATAATAAAAATATGTAAAAGATGTTATTGAATATATATCATTCAATCAATTATAATTATAATTAAGTATTGTTTATATATATATATATATAATATCCTTATATCTAACATGCAGGTATAGATATAAAATAAAGATATTTGTTTTACATACAACTCATAATAATTGATACAAATACAATCTTTTAATTTCTTTTCTTCCAACCTCATTTCTCACGTCTTATATTTCTCTCTGTTGTTTTTTCTTTCTTAGTTGTATAATTAGTTTTACAGAAAACATTTCCTTAAAATAAATATCACATATTACTTCAATTTTATTATTTAGCAAGTTAATAGGATAGTATGAATTAGTCTATTATTTTACCTCAATACTCAAACTTAAATTCAATTAAATTAAAAAAAAAAAATCATAGCATTCAACCCACAAACTTAGAATAAATTATTTTCCTTTCACCTTATAGGTGATTTCTCTTTTCAACCTCAACCTCAACCCCTGTCAATCAGTACAATGCTTGAGAGTGAAAATTAGAGCATACCAAGTTCATTCTTTCCTACTTTTATTAAACTATTTTATCCCATCTAAATAACCCCTTAATAGTTTCTCACACCAATCATAAATTATAATTATATTAAATCTAAAGTAAAGACATTTGAACCGAAACCTAGACCACTTACAAAATTTGACAATGTAAGCTGAGTAATTGAAATGTACTCAAAGAAAGCTATCCCCAAAATTCATGCATCCCATAACAGGAAACCATGTACAGCGTTATGCTGGTGAAGAAAACTATATGAAGAATAATAGCATTTTCGCATTGTTTGCAATGCATATTAAACCATCATTGTGTCCACCAGTACTCTCCACTTTTTCCACCAGATTTATGCTTAAGTCTTATATCTGTTATAGCTATATCTTTTGAAGCAGCCTTACACATATCATACACTGTTAAGCCTGCAATAGACACTGCTGTCATCGCTTCCATCTCAACCCCGGTTTTACCTGTTGATGCAGCTTCCCCTTCTATTGTTACACTGAAATCCTCGTGATTCAATCTCAAATCCACTTGCACATGTGAAAGGTTTATGTTATGGCACAAAGGAATAAGATTGCTAGTTTGCTTTGCTGCAGTTATGCCGGCAATTTTTGCCACGGTAAGCACATCTCCTTTCCCCATTTGATTGGCCACGACTAAATCAAACACCTTCTTCCCAAGAATTACCTTGCATACAGCAGTGGCTTTTCTTTTACTACTTTCTTTTGGAGACACGTCTACCATTTGAGCTTCCCCTGATTTACCGGTGTGAGTCAATTCAAAAGAACTTTCACTTATGTTTGGAGATGGCAGTTCGGTTTCATTCTTCAAATTGTTTGCAGAGCTAGCTAGTCCATTTGCAGGAGGAACACCAAATACCGATTCCATTTCCTGAAATACAATAAGCAATTTACATGGATCACATTAATTCCACCAACATTTCTGTGTACTGTTGGAGCAAAACCTTCATAGCAGATATTAATTAGTAAAATAGAAATCATAAAAATTAGGTTAGATTTTAATGACTTCACCGCTTCTTAATACAATGTTGAGCAAGTGAACTTAAACTCTTTGCATTGTGCTGGACCGTTAGGTCAATGAGTTATCTGTAGTTATTAAGACATCTTATGTAGGTGCTTGTGCCAAAAACAGAAAATACACTGAATTTAATTCTAGAAGAATGCAGCAAAGAAAAACTTTACCTTGTTGAGTTCCTGAATAGCACTTTCATAGCCATGGTTAACAGAGGAGCTGAACATTCGCCTTGACTGTGGACATGCAGCAACAATTCTTCGAAGCAGCATCTTACACAGATCCTGATACTACTGCTATTTACTATAAAGCTGCAAAAAAGAAAAAATAATTAAAGCATGTTTGTTAATAGGGATACAAAACAAAGGAATGCCATCAATTATAATTTAGTGGAATTGCTAACAGCCTAGGGTGAGTTCTACTCTAGCACTGACTTTCCTACTTAGGTTGAAGATTTGGCAATAAGAGACTAGCAAGAAAATTATGACAATATAAGCCCATACATAAATTTGGTTGGAAAGGTTCGTTCAAATCTTCACGTTTCAACTTGTTAAGGGAGATATCGTGCTTTGGTAATTTCTGCAATGAATTCATGATGCACTACTTATTAATTATCTGCTGTAATGAACAAGTCTCCGAAAATTCTCGGAACATCAAAATCTCCACACTATTTTTACACTTCGGATTTTTTAGGGAAGAAAGATAGGTAGGGTATATTCAAATATGTTTTTCTTCGTCTAAAAAAATAATATGTAAGAAAGATGAATGACTTTATGTGTAAATATCATTACTTTTGAAATTAGTTCTTGCAATTGCAATCTATTTTTGCATTAAAGTTGAAATGCCACAAAAGTAAACTTCTCCCTTTCGTCGTAAAAAAGCAGAAACAAGTAGAAGTTAAGACTCACCAAGAATTCAGGCAAAAGAATTCAAAATATGAGGGAAGTTCAAATTTCTTCAAATAAAAAGTCTTGTTACTTGAATCCACAGTTTCAGACAAAAAGATCATTAATCAGCCCTTGTACTTTTCAATTCCACACACTGAAATTTCTACACTAGATGAAAAATAAAAAATCTGACTTGAGCGATTATACAATATACATACCGGCAACAAAGTGAAAGTTGAAAATTCCAAAAATTCATCACACAATTCGTTAAAGAAACACAGCTTCACCTACCTCAGTGGGCAAACTTCAACTCCGATTATTGGAAGTAAGAACTCAAAGGAACACACTTTTACTTGATTAGTTACTAAAACATATAGTAGCAATGGAACAACAAACGGGATACAATAGTAATTGTAATACATCACAGAGCAAGCAAAAGACCAAAATATAGAAATGGCTTTGTTAGAATTTAATACATACTAAACGTTTTGCATCTTTCTTTAGCCTATTTGTTTTGCAAAGAATCAGTGTATGATTATGATCGAACCAGATTAACCTCGTTTCGTAATTCATCAATAGAACGATGCAAAAAACTGCATTTTGAAAAATTTAGACGATAGGGAGTGGAAGTGGACGAAAACGAAACCCACCTGCGACAATCGATTGAGGTCACCAATGTTCACGAATCGCGTTTCTAGAGAAGCAAGCACCACACGACGTCGTTTCGAGAGATTCTTGAAATTTTAGGGTGAACATGTTAACTCCTGAATATTTTATTTCCCAAAAATCGCAAATCTCAGCGTAGTTTTTAGTTACAGATTATAATGCTCCACTCTGATTAAATAAATACTAAATTTTGTTACGATAAATAAATACAAACTTAATTAAGGATTTACTGAATAAGTGCGCATAAATTGTTTAAAATATTTCTATCGAAATTATTTTTACAAAACAAATATTTTATAAGCATGTTAATAGTCGGATTTTTTTCAGTGCAATAACACATGATAAAAGAAATTGTTATAAAATAAATTTAAGTAAACTGCAAGTAATTTTTTTCCTGGCGTATGTAAAACTATTAACATAACTTGCATCATGAAATTACACGATGAGAGTTAATTTCATACCGGTGAAGTTAAGTAACTTTTCAAAAAAAAAAAATTGAAGTATAAAAGTGAAATTAATTTCAATAATTTCTAAAATATTTATATATTTTAACAAAATAATATATTTTTTATTTATTTTTAGTCTAACACTGTATTTTTTTGGGTTGTTCATACCAATATACCTATCTTGTCAGTGAGGCCTAATGAGGACTCAAACTTCCACCATGTCAAAAAGTTCGGATTTTCTATTGATTTTTTTTCTGTTATTTGTTGAATATTAAAACTACATTATGTTAATATTTTAAATATTTTTTTAATATATTTTAAAATGTTAAAATTAATGATAATCAATGTATTATGGAGATACAGTAAAAAAATAACACTAAAAAAAATCCAATAAAAAATCCAAATTTCATGCGCAACTAATTTGAAAGAGTATAGCAACATAATAGTTATCTGTCAGACTAATCTCTAAAATTAACTCTTAATTTCCTCAAATAAGAGATTGAGCAAAATCAATTGAGTTTTACCGAATCACTTTGTTGGTAGAAGGGAAGAAAGGTACATTATGTATGTATAAAAATCATATCTCTAATTCAGAAGACTGAGGGATGTTTCATCTGGGCACTTTGAGGGACGTATAAAAATCATCTCTAATTCAGAAGACTGTGAATTTGAATAGAAATAATTTCTAAACTGAATCAGGTGCAGGAATCGCCAAATTCAATATGCAAGAACTGCAAATTTTGAGAACCAAAATTATCACTCAGACCTCCGTAATCTGTTTCTATATGCACAAACTTGCTGTCAATAACTACTCTACACTGCACAACATTTTCCTGATCAAGCAAAAGTGAACACTTCTCATACAAACCTTCCTTTGGTGCTAGATTCAATGTGCATGATCTAGGAGCAGATATCTTATGCTGCTCACAACTGAATCTTTCTTGGTCAGTGGCCATTAATATGAGACGGTGTGGCCTACCCAAAAGCTCTGACACATACCTCACGTCCCCGACAGAAAGGGCTTCCCGAACACGTGTGGACGACACCTGTCCCTTCTCTTTCGAGTTAGTGACAGAGTTCATGTCTGCAGAGCAACGATTCTTGTCCATCACAGATTTGATTATGTAAGCTTCCATTCCATACTCTTCACAAAGCTTTACTAACTCCAATGCATCACCAGCGGCTTTGTACCCAAACCGGTAGTTCTCACCTACCAGAAGTTCCAGAAGCCAACGTAGAACAAACATTGGTAACAGAATAAACCACGTTAATGTTGATGTCATGTCATAAATGCAGATGCAAGTAAATTATGATATAGTAATGTGAAAGGTGTTTGTAAATGTTGACAGTAAATTATGGAGCTACTTATTTACCAGCAACAACTCCTCGAACCCTGAGCTCTTGCGATAACTTTTCAACAAATTGTCGTGGACTGAGATGTCGCACACTTGAGAATTCAACCTGAAACTCTTCTGGGACTGTGTTACAGCAATGAGGAACCCAAGAAGAAAGAACTCGCTTCCGGTCACATTTGGCAACTATAGGAGCCCTGCTTGGGGAAAACATGAGTTAGAAGTTTATATATTTAATAAGATTATGCCAAGAATTATTTAGACCACCATAGCAAAATAATGCATCCTTCATACATATAATCACCAAAAAGAACTCAAAAATAAAGAACAAACATACTGTGAATGTTTTTAAATAATAATCATGATTGTCTTCCTTAAAGGGAATTGCAAATGCTATATTCATTTCCAAGTCTCTCTACCCAGTGTGTTGAAAACCCCATTTCGACTAAAGATATAACCAGTTTCATGAATGGCAACAGTAAAATGCCAATGCCATAGCACCAGGCATAGCTCAATATCCGGCTTCATCCCAGTTTGCAGTCATTTTTCTATCATTCATTATTCAAACAGATGAAAAGCAGAATGATTATTAATCTGACACCCAAAATAACAAAGGAAGGCTCACAAATCACTTTAATACTATGTCTGTTCATGATCTGTGTGTTATTCCAATCTATGATTCGTATGCAACAATAAAATGAGGTACGCTGACATGAGTTCAGTAAAGCATGAGCATTGATTCCATTTCCTAACAGCTTATGCATTAGAGGTAACGCCAACGGGTATCATTGCTCATGAAGCTCCCACCTAGTGCGGTTGGATAAGATGTACACAGTCCTACCTACCCCCACAATTGAATAGACTTTTTCCAGGACTGAACCTGTGACCTCCAAGTCACAGGGTATGAACCTTAACATTGTGACAAGGATTGTTTGAAGGGTCATCAAGGGCACAGTACCCCTCATTAAATGGGGTCTTGGGAGGGTAGATGTACACAATTTTACCCCTGTAAGTGGATAGGTTGTTTTCAGGATTCAAACAGTGACCTCTGGGTCCTAAGGTGACAACCTTACCTTTGTGCCAATGCTAAATTTAAATCCATACAGGAAACTTTCCTATACTTGTAAATTTAATACAAATCATTCTTTAATCAACTAGCCAAAAGTATAAGATTACAATATATGAATGCAAGTGTCAAGCACATTTTGCACCCAAATAAACAAATAAAGTAAAACTTTAAATTGTCTTAATATCAACATGTTATGTCATACCTAGGCTCCCAACCAAGTACTTTATCCATGCCAACAAATGATAAAAGAAATGGAGGTCCAGCCTTTGATGCTTGAATTGCGAGTTCACGATGACCTATGTGCAGAGCATCAAACTTTCCCAATGCTACAATTCCACCTGTTAATGATTGAGAATCAATAATAGTACATAAACATATATGCCAACTTCCAAAATGAAAACTTTGTTTTCTGCATGTTCTTCACTATTTCTCTCTACACAACTCAAGTCGACCTAATTATAGCAAGCAAATGACGAGAACTACAAACACAAAATAGTAAAAGAAGGATGACTTATTGAGCATAAATAGCCTAAAGAATAAAAAATGAACAACGTCAAGGAAGAAATATGATACTGAGCAAATGGAACTGAGAAGTCCAAAAGGGCATACTCCACAACTATAAGAAACTATTGACATGGTTAATCAAAGAACCAATTCTACAATATCATCAACCAATTTTTTTCTTTTCCCTTTTGGAAAAAGCATGTTATTCACCTCCAATCAATATGGATATTCTAAGAACACAATTTGCACATTACAGAGTTGGACATGCAAATGAAAAAAGGTCAAAGAGGCATCAGGTGGAAGAGATTAAAAACCTGCCACAGGAGATGTTCCATCAGAGAGAATTTCACGTTCATCTTCTTGTTGGCTTCACACAAGAAAAGGAATCAGATTCTTGACTAAAGAAGGATAAAAATTAATAGACATAAAAAAGCAGTATATCGGTTTATATGTTGTTCCATAATTTACATATGGATATTTTTTAACAGCTTTCATCTGAATTATTTACAGCCCGGAACGAGGAAGCTGTTAGAAACTCTCTCTCCCTCTTTCTCTCCTTGTGTAAGATAAAAATATTCAATGAATGATAAAGCATGAAACCCAGGTATGACTGGAAAAATCTCTCAATAAGAATCTAGAGAAGAAAAAAACAAAAAGAGTAATTTGAATTATATCTCCCCCTCGAGTTGAATTTCAAATAGTTCTATAGAAGTTCCTTCACCTGATTTCTCCAAAAGCACAAGTTAAGAAGTTAACTTTAACTTATGAAAGAAGTTCCATTCATTTTATCTTTTATTTAGTTTATTCAGAAGTCTATTCAAACACAACCTCAGTAATTTTATCACCAGGCATGCTTCCGGAAACTGATTTCTCCGACATGTAGATAGAAAAAAGAACTTCTAACGTTTAAATTTGGGGTAAATCAAAGGGACAACCTAGAATGCTAACTGAATACCCTACGAATTTTATAATTTATAACAAAAACATTTAAGTTTAACGCCAAAACTACCAACCTTTGAAAAATACACCGTTATTATTATTATTGTTATTATTATTATCTTTAGAGATGAACCAAGTAAAATTTCCATCAAAATACCAAGTACCAAGAAGGAAGAAAACAAAACCGATTTGATATAATGAAGAATTGAACCTGAAACAATCGAAAAGGAGAGGAATTTCTCCAGGGGGCTTTGAGGGGGTGCCAAAACATCGGAAATTTGACGGCACTCTGGTGTGCTTGTGAGTAATGGCGGTGTCCGGCCAACAAGGTTTGAGGGGCCGTGGGGACGAAAGGTGGAAAGTTTGAAAAGTACAGTAAGTGAGTGTGAAGTGAAAATGGAGGTCGCAGTCTCGAAAATGGTGGGAAATAGCACGAGAGACGCTACCACCCAACATTGCGTTCTTCCACTGCCAGCACCGTCGGTGGTTGTTTGTTAAGTGGGAAGAGATAATGGGCTATGAGGACAAATGGGTCGGGTCGGGAACTTGGCTCGTATTACGACCCGAATTTCTTCTTCACAAAACAATATCATGTTTATTTATTTACATATTCCAATTTTTCCAGAAATAAAAAACAAAAGAAAATGGTTACCTATTATATGAATTGGATTGTATTCATGTACATTTTCGAAAACCTTATACAAGAAAATATATATATTTTAGTTTTCGAATTTACAAATTGTGACTGTTGAAAACTATTTTAATTAATTTTTAGTTACAGATTAAATACAGGCGCGTATGTGTATATAATTTTTTTAAAATATGTATGATATTATATTAGGCGCGTATGTGTATATAATTTTTTTAAAATATGTATGATATTATATTAGTAATGGATAATATTGTAATGTTATTAAATTAATAAATAAAATAAAATTATATTTATAAAATATAAAGTAAAATGTATGAAGAAAATATAAAAAAATAATTGTTGATGAATAGAAAAAAGAAAAAAAAGATAAGAAAATAATTTTATAAAAATTTATAAGAGTAATCGTTAATTTTTAAAAATTTAATAAATAATTACACACTAAAGGACAAAATTGAATTTATGAAATATGAAAAAAATAGAAAATCTCTTTATATATAGTTATAGATATATTATCTTTTAAAATCGTCAACTTAGATTAACTCCACTTCATCTTATTTTATTGATAATTCATAAAAAATATCATTTCCTAAATTGATTTAAGTTCATTTTAAAATTATATTAAATTTTAAAATATAAATTTTTACATGCTGTATTAAATTGAAAAGCATACATAGTTTTCAGATAAATCACACCATTATGTTTTTCTGAATTTAATTTTAGCATATCATTTCATATCAAATAAATAAATAATATCGTATAATTCAAATAATTTATTTTTACAACTTTTAAATAATATCGCATAATTCAAATAATTTATTTTTACAACTTTTGTTTCTACCCAGTCGAACATTTCTAATACCTTGAAGTCATTTCGGTCTTCAATTTCTCCCAGACTCGTGATGACTGATCGTCCTAACAGCTCAAAATATATTTGCAGAAGACACTATGATTATTAAATTAGTATTTTTCCAAATACATGATATATTAAATGTTGTAACTATTGATCTCAACTATTTGACCCGGATCTTTTATTTATGCTACTCATAATAAACTTTTTATTTACCACAATTTTTTTTCTTCAATTGTCAGTATTGTAATTAAATCTGACTTAATTTAGAAATATCCATAGCCCGTGCAGCTATTTTTTCTACATGCAATTCACAAAGCATGAATCACAAGGGTCGTATTGAGTGCAGAAATTTCTCATAAATAAAAACGGCTAGCAACAGCTAACCTAATTACAGTAACCAGTAATTCATTGTGCTACTCCTATCTTATATTTCCTATTGTATTTTTCCTCATTATCGGATATATAGTTGGCAATGCAATGCCCTTCAAACAGTGCATAGACCAAACCCAAACCCCCATCAGAAAAAATAAATAAATAAATCAACTTATTCTGGTACTATTCCTTCTTCCCCACCAACTTTTCTTCACTTTCTCAATTGATCCATCTTCACTTCCAAGTTTATGTAAAATTACCTTTGTTTCACGTAGTCTTGCACCATAATCCTTTTTCCAAGCTTCAAACATCTGTTTTAACCTTCTAAGTTCTCTATCTGGGTTCAAACTTGCTTCAACTTGACCAGATTTTACCTCTACCAAGAACTTGGCATCGTCACCAAATACTTGACTCCTCTGCTCAAATTCTTCAGCCAAACGACTTATAACACTCAATCCAGCACTCATTGATCTTGCCCCGTTGCTTTCTTGACGACGGTGATTGGTTCCTACATCCCAGCTGAAATCTCTCTCGTCACTTGCGTTAACAGAAGCATCTGAATTTCTTTCAGATTCATCCAGAGCAAGGCTCTTCTTTGCAATAGAGAGACTAGATTGTAGGGATCTCATTTGCTTCTGCCATACTTCTTCCATGGACTTCATCTTTAACTCGTATTCAGACCACCTGTTCTCATACTGTTGAAGGCGTTGGTGAAGAATGTCATTTTCCTCTTCCTTCTCTCTCAGGGCAGCTTCTGCCTTAAGCACCCGGCGCTGTAGTTCAGCGAGGAAAGACGACTTTACAACAACTTCATCTGACTCATTAGTCTGTAGTAGAGATTCATGATTATAAGTGTCACAAAGATGAAAGTTTAACAACCAATCCATGACAACAACCCTTTTGAAATATAGTATAAGAACTTAGAAAAAGAAAATACCTTCGTGACTCCAGATTTTGTTAATACTATGCTTCCAGAGCATCTTCTGACTAACCAACCACGGATAACTGCAAAAGCCGTTTACACAAATGAAAACTTGTATAATAACCTTTAACACTAATTGAAAAGAAGAGTAACATATATGTATGCCATTTGAGAGCATAAAACTCTTACATGATTGTATGACAACCGCAGCTTCGTTAATACTTTTCATTCTGTTCCTTGCAAACACTGTTTTCATCCGCTTCTGTATAATAACAGCAGCCTTATGTCTATGAAGCAAACTTGCATATTCCTTTCTGCTTTTCTCTCCTCTAATAACTGCATGAAGGGATCTCCGTCAGTTACACTTCTCAAGGCATGTGAAAGGCTGAAACAAATAGATTAGGAAAAGAAATACATGATTGGAGAATGGTAATTCCTCTCCAAAGTTCCTTGCGGTAACACCGAGCTCGGTGACCCCTGAAGCAACTTTGCACACGTAAAATTCCATGCAGAGTACGATTTCTGGTATCCTCAAGCACTCCAATCTGCAATCGCGGTCAAGGCAGCGGTTTAAAGACAATACAAATGTAAATAAAATTTAAAATTAGAATTGGGGAATGAAAACTATTTCAACAGTTTAAATACATAATGCAAAAGTGTACTGAACACAAGAACCGAGTTGAATACACGGAACAGTTTATCATGCAAAATAAAAGGCAAATCATGCCAAAACAATTCCAAGCACGTACCTCAATCCAAAGACATAAAATAGGGGTAATAAAGTTTGATGTCAAGCTCTGATGATTAAACAAATTATTGACAAGTACAGGTATAATTGACAAAGAAATAAATAACTTATCTTAAATTTAAAAAAACCGATAGTGTCACAAAAAAGTGACTAGTCTAACAAATGAATAAATAACAAATGAAAGTTTCCATCAAGTATTTTAACAAGATAGTAAAAAAGCTTTCCATAGAGTAATCTAGTCAAGATACGTAATGGAAATTATTTCTGTCAATAAAATTACAAAGAGTGGGGTGAGAGTATCAGAATGAGGTTGTAAATATCATGAGCCCAATTTTATCACACGCAGTACATACTTCCATGTCTGAGAAAAAACACAATTCATAAAGGAAAGAACTGATTAGAACAAGTAGAAACCTTACTTCACTCAGATCCAAAATTACTAAAGTTTATTAAGTAAAAATTAGATGTTGAACACAATTTCTAAAAGTAAATGATGATAATACTTCCTTCACTAATTCATTCTTAAATTTATGTTAACAAAATAGTTAAAGCCATAAAATTGCCGGTGCTATATAAAGTCAATAAAATAACATTCATTGCCACCGGAACAATTTATATATGAGAACAATTTGTGGAAAAAATCTTATAAACATCTATTTACCTGCCCTGTTCGGAAGAATAGCTTTGTGTAGCCAACTTGAAACATCTCAGGCAAAATGTTGAACTGATGAAGAATAGCAACTGAGACACTAAGTGGATCCTGAGAGGCAACATTTTCAAGGAGAAGAAAACCATATCTGATTTACCGCTCCCAAGTCAGTAACAGAAAGGTTAGAGACTTGCAAAAAGCAAGGGGCTAGGGAAAGGGGCTAATTTGAAAGCATATTAATCACCATGGCTTCTTTCTTTCTATACCTTCTAGCAAACTTTTGGTGAGTCACTCTAGTTGGAAAGCCCGATCTTGATATTCGAACCACTTCCAGGACTCCACAACATCTCAACTGCTGAAGGACAAGGCTTTGCCCATATGATCCAGGTGATTGGAGGTTATTGGGCTTAATGCAGCGTATAAAATGTGGTGTAGTACTCTCTAGACGTTGCATCAATTGGAACAATTGTCCCTGGGTACCAATAGAAATAACCTCTAAATCAATTGAAGCATGATAAATATCCCAACCAATTTAAAAAACCTATGAATATTTAAGGTGTGTTTGGTAGGAATGGAATGGGTCAGGCAGAGAGTTGATAAAATAATATAAAAAATGAATGGCATTGCTTTCAATCAACTCCACCTCACTACTTCCATTTTCACTTTTACAAACCGCAATAGTAGAGTCGGTATGAGTACGATCCTGCTTTTGATCACTTAAACCAATTCATATTAAAATATGAAATGACTTGATGGTTTGTAACAATTTAAAGGCTAAGTCATAATTATCGTTAGGATCCTTAATATATTAGATGAGGCTGACCTTTTTCAAGCCTTAGACGTACTTTGAATGAAAATCATTTAATAGCATTAAAAACATATTAGGCCAGGAAAGCCAAAAGATTACTCTACCAAAGTAATAGAACATTTCAAGACATGCTTTTCAATAAAGTCATAATTAAGATTACATACCTTGAATTTTGTGGCAACACTTAGCTTTTGGGAATCTGCTCCACCTGACTTATGTAAGGGACCTACAACAGGCTTCTCAGACTGAGTAAGCATATGGGATGCAAATAACTTAGGAAGATGGCATTTGCTTGAAGATAGAAGTTGGATAGAATCTAAGTGCAATAGGTCCCTGTTCTTTTCCAGGAATCCAGATGTATCATAAGTGACCTGGGGAAGAACAAGTGATACTAGTCAGGTATGATGAGCAAACTGAAATTAGTGGGAAATAACCTTTTGTTATCAAGAAAAATGATAGTATGTGGGAAGAACAAAAATATCGACAAGGAAAGTTATTCAAAATTATGGTTAGTAGTAGGGTTAGGAAATAATGCGTGGATTCAAATATAGTGCAATTGTGTGTCTTTCTAGCCATAAAACTTACTCCCATGCACAATATAAAACCCACACCAGAATGTCAAAATGGATGTCATTACAATGTAAATCTTAGACACGTTCATCTTACGGACCATACAAGCACTTTGCATAAACAGGTAGAATCAATAGAATATTGCATGAAAATGACCAGATTAATACCTCCCCTGCATAATGACGCACAGTAAAGGCTTTTTCGCGTTCTCCTTTGAAGCATGAATTGGAATTCAAATGCTGCTTAAGCTTGTTAGCAAACGTTAAATCTGTGCCATTGGGGAAAGTTGACTCTTCGTCTAACAGGGATAGTAGTCCCAATGGTTTCTGCAAATGTCAGAAGCTAAGTTTAAGACAATAGAATTTCCAACTTCTAATTAGACCTAGTATTTCTTTTTTCCCACATCGGAGAAAAGAAAAATATTAGCCGCAAATTTATTCACTGACCATTCACCACAATATCAGCGCCTTATGTCAGAGAAATAGGACAAAACATCTCAAATTAACCATGTAATACTACAAATGACAGTAATAGTTGGACTTGGATCAACATTGAAATAATTTAAATATCAGTAAGGAAATCCGAATAACATAATTCACTCCAAAATTCCAACGGTTTCGCTTCAGTTTTATGAGGAGAAAAAAGACAAAGACGCAGCACTTTCAACAAAGTTAGAACAGAACATCTATGACAAAATGATACCCCCAAAATATTGAGTTTAACAGCAGAAAATTACATGGAACATATAAGCACTGCATATGTCCCACTCAAGAAGCATATTAGCTAAGTTTCCCTATTTCCATTCCCTTTATATTCTGATAATAAATATACTAAAGATTACACAGAAAAGGTCAAAGTGGGGCACGGGAACACTGTACCTTTTCAAACAGATTAAGGCAATCTTGGTTGTCTTCAAATTCCACTTTAGCCCAATCAATGCCATCTTGGATATATTCCTGGCACAAAATTGTAAACAAGGCATGAGTAAATGTTTAATTATAAGAGGCAGCATAGCTTCTTTATTCATTTTATAAGAAGGCATGTGGTATGTTCAACTTTCATTCTATGGCAATCAACTTAAATGGGGTCTTGTTTAAACATCAGATTTCCAAAACTACATCTATATATGAATAAATTTAGATTGGTATCCATCTATTTCTACCACCACAAATGGGAAAAAGTTGTAGTAGCTTAGTTGAGTTACATGGTCCTGAAAAAGGAGATATGGAGGGACTTTGCTGACATGAACCCATTAAGTAATTAGGGGAAGATTGATATCCAACTATTTTCCACCACCATAGGGAAATAGTAGTAGCCTAGTAGGTTGTGTCAGAGAGTGCGGTTCTGTTAGATCAGTATGGAGTGCGGACTCAATTAGTGTAAATGATCAGGGAACAATTATGAGAGCTAAGAGTTCAAAATAAAAATGTCGTGGATTTTATATTCACATTTTAATGGGGCCTTGCAGATTTGAATGAGATTTTTCCATTTGCCTGATAAAATTCTATGCACCATTTCTTCATCCATTGTCAAGTAACAGTCAGTTTATATGTGGCGCATACCTCCTGTTCCAGCTTGAATAAATGACGATTGAAATGTTGCTGTAATCTTTCATTTGCATAATTTATGCAGAACTGCTCAAAACTGTTCCTCTGCATGCATAAAATCCACAGCATTGAACGGAGCAAACATTGCAAAACAAAAATTAAACAGGATAAGGATCGTGAAATGGATATATTATATAAAAAGGTTGTCATATAATATAACATACATTGAATGACTCAAAGCCATAAATATCAAGAATGCTGATTGATCTGCCAGTTCGTCTCTTGCCAACCTCAAGGGATTTATTTATTTGCTCAACCAACCAATCAAACAAACATGCATATATTGACTTCGCCAAAGCATCTCTCGCATCAATAGCCTACATGAAAAGAAAAACAACAATCATTCATATGTTCATCACCAACCAACATATCTTGAACATTCGCTTGCAATAATAAACTAAATAAATTGCATATAGGCTGATTGAGAAATTCAATTTAAATCTATATACCCAACATCTTCCCGATGAGAAGTTGCACTTTTTCCAACCATAGTTGTAGACAAAGGTAAATGTTAGCACTGTAGTCATTTACCTGAGAGAGCGTCAACTTCTGGACAATATTATCATTACCAACTTTCATTTTGCGAGTTGAAAAAGTCAACTTCAGGTCTTCAATTTCACATCCAATCAACTTGGCAACGGTGAACAGACCTACAACAAGTCGAGAAAAAGAATTCATTTTTAATTGAGGTATTAATTTCATATAATGCATATCATCTAAATAAGGTCAAAACTTATATGCATCAGAAATTAGGTATCAATAATAAACTATGTAAACAGTTATTATACGCTGAAGCAAATCAACAAACAAACTCAAAACACATTTTCTTTTACTAGGGTCTTTTCACAAAAAAAAAAAAAAGAAAGTAAAATGCCAACTGCTCCACTCTACAATATACTGAGTGAAGCCAAAAGTTTCAGAGACACCCCAAACCCAAAATCTTGCACCAGACAGACGCTATTTGACAACCAGTAAGTTTTATATTGAACATACTATTCAAAAAGAAGTTCTGGAATTGTGGCAGCTAATTCATGTTAAAACCAATGCATTTGCAAAAGCTTGATAGGGGCAACTACGCAATATGATTTCGAAAGGTACGTCAGAGTAGATACTATTCATAACCAAATAATTAAGTTATTATCCGTATTAAGATTGAAATTTAATATGATCTTGTTTATCTATATTTGTACAAGACTGCAATTAAGCAAATATAATGTTATATTAATGAAAAATCGATGCAAAGTTTCTAAGCACTCTGTAAACTGCAACCTATCAAGCACAAAAAATTCTATTCTTTAAATTCAATTAGAAGAGATTCTGGAAAATGCTTACCCTCATCCTCAACAGCTTCAACGTGATTTTCATTATCGACCACAGTAAATGATATGTTTCCTAACCATAATACTGCAGCAAGCATTGCAAATACATTCTCCTGATCTTCCTTGCTAATGTGGACAATATCCAGAGCTTCCTGGAAATTGACAATAGCATAAAAAAACTCATGTATGCCAAGCTATTTTTTCAGACTTTAACCACAAGTCAAGATGGAAACTGTAAAAAATCATATATAAACCAATGTCGATACATATATAAGTAAATAATGTGTATACCTTGACTATGCGAAATTCTTCAGCATCATCTACGCCGCTAATTGAATAACAATTGCTCTGCCTCAGATATTTATATTCTTCCGCATTTAGTAGATTTAGCTTTTCTGAGTTATAAAATAAAACATCAAAGACGCTATTTAAAGAGAAATTCCACACTCTTCTAGGCCACCCTCAAATAAGAATTGTAACAATAACCCATCTATGTAACAAATATATTAGCAGATACAGAAGCTAAAATAATTGACTTACCCCTAAGAGATGAGGGTGCTCCAGCACATAGCTGATAAAATATATGATATGACCTTTCCCCTTCATTGCATTGGACTACTCTGGACTGTTCACACAATAAAACAAGGGTCAACAACATAAAATGGAGGAATTGGAATGAATACTAGCTCAAAAGAGTGAATACCTTTTCCAGCAAAACTGTTTATGGTATGGTCAACGGGCCAAGCGAGAAGCATCACATCGATTCAATACAGAGTTGCAAATGTTAACATAATAATTAGATACTTAAAAGAGGAAGAAAAGACAAACTTTCAATTACATAGTGTGTAAACATACATGTTTGAATATTTGCACCAGATATTTTTCCAGTTTCACTGAAATGAATCTCAATGAGCTTTCCCTGTGACATTCAATCAAATTAAGAGATTTCAGCACCAAATTTTAGAAGATCAAAAACCTAATGAATCAACCAAAAGAATCAATATAATAAATTGGAAATCTTACAAAACGACTCGAGTTGTCATTTCTTAATGTTTTTCCATTACCAAAGGCTTCTAGTATTGGATTAGTCTTTAATATCTCGTTCTCTATTCCACTTCCACCACCAAGGGCAGCCAAGTATTGCATTGCTATTTTTGCTGTCTCGGTCTTTCCAGCTCCACTCTCACCACTGAATAGGTAGATAAAGGAATTATTACATGTTTTAAGTCAAAGTCAACTAAGGGCACACGAGGTTTAGGAAACCAGGTTGATCACCACATTATGCTGAAAACATTGGGCAACAAAAAGAAACTTTTATTCCAATCAATGGAAAATGAGACGATCATCCTTAAAGTATATGAGTCTCACCCAGCTAAAGTTCCTCTTTTATATGAATATTAACGCATCAAGGATGATAGATTGACATGGAATAACTAAAAAAGAATACCATGAAGGGCTACAAGGGAGACCTAATACCAAATAAAATTACACAAAGCAAGCAATTAAATGACAAAACAAATTCATCCATCTAGACACTTGAAAGTTGAAATTTTTAAGAAAACAAACAACTGTTATGTCTATATCAAAATAAATATCAAACCAAATTAACGAACAATATGGAATATGCATTTCTCTTTAGTTTTTTATTTTTCTAGAGAACGACAGCAACTTTCATATTATTTCATATGGTTAGATAAATTTTTCAGGGAGCTAAACAGAAAAAATGAACCAAAGGTAAAAAATATTTCCAGCTTAAGAAATAAAAACATGTGACAACTAAAGTTGCTACAAATCCTTTGAAGACCTTCAACAAGCCGAATTGTTATTGGTTAATCATTCATATACTGAATATTTCTACCAATAACTCCTTTTTAGTAGTTTTTTTTCCTAAATTTATTTTAAGTCCTGATGCAGCACTTGATCACAAATGCCAAATGAAATAAATGACTTATCTCTATCCAATGATATTCTGAGTAACTCTCATACAATGAAAATACTAACTAAGATCATCAGAAACAAAGTGTAGACAATAACAAATAACGTAAGTCTTTAGTCAAAATGATGGATAAAGGGCCCCACATGTGAGCCTTGTACACTGGACAATCTTTAAACGTAAGAGGAGAACGAAAAACTGAAGACTAATATTCAAGTAATACATGCACAAATTGAAACTGAAAACAAAACTTAGATTGAAGCATCTGTTAAAGAAGCAATAAACACCAAATAGTTTTCGATAACTAGTCGCTCGGAAAAATAGAATTAATCAAGAAATACTGACCTTATAATTATGGATTGATTCACTTCATCTGTAAGCAAAGCAATACAAGGTTATAGCTCAAAATGAATGGAAACAGCTTAACTTTTTGAAACTTCATCCAAATATAAAAAAATAAGGAAAAAGTTACCTCGTATCATTTCTCGGATGGCTGTGTCGGTAATTGCGTATACATGAGGGCTTTCGATTGCCTTACACTTGTAGGCTTCAATATAGTCATTACCATACAAAGGAACTTTCTTAAAGGGATTTACAGCAACCAAAACGGGCCCAGCTTTCGTCTGAATTAAATAGTTATGCACTTAAAGATGTTATGGTTTGGAAAATAAATGAAGAGAGAAAATTAAGAGATATAAGCTTACATAGATCATATCTTGGTTGTATCTATATTGAAGGTTGAATAAAACTGCTGGTTCATTTAAATAACTAAGCTGCATGAGGTCATCCACTCCATCAAGAATGTCGGGATTAGCTGGCACCAAATTATCCTCTTTCACCTTTAAAACCTATAATGGGGTGGAGTGTCAGACCAAAAAGAAGCGAACACTCTAGAGAAATAATGTTGCTTATCTTACTTTCCCATCAGGCAGTGAAATGATAGATTCAGCTCCGGAAGTTGTTATTATCTTTACCAGCTCCCAATCCCCATTTGGTAGTTGAAGCCATGACTGAAGCTTCTGAAATAATGAGCTTCAAAAGTAAGACAGAGAAGCAACAAATTTAAACTATCCATTAATGGGAGATCAAACAAACTCAATAAAGAAAGGACCGATTCCCTTTAATATTAAATTATCTTCGTTTGAAAATTTTCAAACATATTATCAAAGCAACGAGGAGTGCATTCTATTCCCAGCTGAGTATATCCACAGTCATCCATATTAAATTGTAAGAAAATGAATCAATTCCTTTAACATTCTTATCTTCGTTTGAAAATTTTCAAACATATTATCAAAGCAACGACGAGTGCATTCTATTCCCAGCTGAGCATATCCACAATCATCCATATTAAATTGAAAGAAAATGAATCAATTCCCTTAACATTCTTCCAGAAAAATCAAGCTATTTGTCCAACTGAATAAGTAAGTAGCATGTACTATAATAAACTGATTTCAAAACACAGCAGCAGAGGAAACCAGAAATCCAAGGCCAACATTACCTTTTTTGAACCATAAGAATTTGTATCATTCCACCTGTTTTCCCTGGAGGATGTCAAAATTGATGGCAGGGGCAACGTAACGGATGCTGAGTCTTCATCTGCATTAGATGGTCGGTCTTTTAATGATCTACCTTTTCCACCATACGGCGAATCCTCATCAAAAAGATCCATGCCACCAACTCGGCCTCGAACTTCCTTAGAAACCTCCCCTACTAGTGCACCATTCTCAAAACCATTTGGTCCAATCGGATTGGTGCGTCTAAATTTAACATCTCCATGTTTTTCCACAAGCAGAGGGTTTGGATTGTTGGCAAACTTGAACTCAGAGGGCAATGACTTGATGGAGTGGAAGGCAGGCAGGACACTGGATGTCTGAGACATCTTCCCTTATAGACTTCTGCCATGAACAAAAAAGGTTACCATCGGCAATTGCAAATTGCGAAAAAGCAAAAAGTGGTAACATTTTTTCGAAAACAAAAAAGCTAACTTTCCATACAATGGGCCTTTCAAACTTTAAACAAGGCCCCCAATGAATGACTTAATCAGGATAACATAATGGAGGGGACCCTAGCTCCACATAGACACTCTAATCTCCACTCCCCCAATCCATTGCTCCAGGCTTTAAAGTCCTCATCAAATCGACACGTTCAACCGCATTCCAAGCTGTAAAATTCAAAATCATGAACCTAACACATCCACGCCCCCACTCAGCTAATCCAATGGACCCAAGCTTAATCAACTTCCCTCAAGGTTGAAAACGTCTTCCACCTTCAATCTTGCCTTTCTTTTTCTTTTTTTCTTTTTTAAACTACTACAACATCCACACACAAACAGATCTTATGTTATACACTTCTAGTTCAAACATAAATATCTGAAACAGTAAAAAAAAAAAAAAAAAAAAAAAAAAACCCAAAAAAAAAAAAAAAAAAAAAAAAAAAAACATAAACACTGAAAACCTGAAAAACAAAAAGATAAACATCAACTAACTCGAAATGCCTCACTTAGAAACTAAAATTCAAGATGACGACGACAAAAAATAAATTCAAACAAGAATCCTCATTTTCTTCAGTTATCCTCGTAGTACGTGCCGCGAAACAGAAACAGAGTCAAAGAACGGTGAAAACAGAAACACGCACGAAATCACGAACTCGTTCAGATTTTCGTGAAGCGGATCCACTAACCTTAGAGAACTTCGGGAGAAGACTGAGTGAGATGAAGATCTTGCAGAAGAGAGATAATGTCAGAGAAATAGTTGAGCATTGAGCGATTCAGAACTCAGAAAGACTGAGAGAAGAAGAAAAAGAAGAGAGAAATGGCAATGTGTTCGCGGAAGAGTCTGAGCCTCAGAAGGCCGCGTTTGGTTTGGTTCCTGGCGCAACGAACGTATGGAGAAGAAGAGAAGATGAATTTGAAAGAAACAGCTTTTTTGGCTTTGCTTTTTCGAACTCCCTACTTAGCATAATAATCACACAAATTTTTAAAACGATTAAAAATAAGGAGGGAGTTTTTTTTAAAACCTTTTTTTTTATTTTATGGTTTAATTCCTGGTCCCGAACGACCTATTCAATTCTTTTCTGTTTCTTACAACACTTTAAAATTTAAATTTAAATTATTTGTTGCACCTGCGCGTTTTTCCTTGCCAACCGAATTTGAAGAGAAATTTCTGTCAGTACAATATTTTCGCTGGAGTTTGTGAATTGACGAAACTACCCCTTTCAGGTGGCGGCTTCGAGGTTAATAATTAGGAAAAAGTATTTTAGACGTGAATTCGTAATTTTTTAATTTTTCACTTAATTAACTTCCAATATAATAAAAAGTAGAATGCATGTTAGTTTTTTTTTTTAACTTATTGAATATCCAAAAACGTTTATATTTTTTAAGTAAGTATTTTTTTATTAATTGAATGACGTAGTTATTATTTCATTGTATCATTTTAATCACTTGTTTCCGCACATTGAATGATGATATCATTATCCTTTTATGATTTTCACATTATTATTTATTACTATAAAAAAATGTCAATCATCACTATAATTAATGTATTTAATAAAAATAATGATTTTATATATTAATCACAATATCATCCATATCAATTATGTAATCTCACATTTTTTTAATAAAAGTTAAACAAAGTAACAAATAAAATAAGAGTTATTCAATTAACGTCAAAATTCAATAACAAATGCTTAATTGTAAAATATAAACATAAAAATTTTAAATATTCAAAAATAAAATAACAAGCGTTCAATACTTAATTTAAAATACTAAATTTATCAGCACTCGAATCTTAAGTAAGTATTTTTTTTTCCCATATTATAGATTTTGAATTTGTAAAAAGAAATAAAAAAATTTTGGTACATTTTTTTATATTAAAATTAACCCATAAATAGTTTGTTGTAAAGTCTTACATCATTAATTTGTTTCCTTTAAAGGTAGGTTGTTTGGTGGCTAAACAATTTATTTCGACGTTGCTATCAATTATCAATAAAGTAATTAGAGAAAAGATAGATCACAAAAATGACTTAGAGCATAAGTCACGTGAAAATTATTTTGCTAAATGTGACATAAACTTTGATATATAAATGTTAAAATCTTCATTTCATATCATGCTTTCTCCAACAAGCTATAACTCATGTTCAAATACAATGTGTGATGACAATGCATAATCTTCATGGATGCTACTTTTAAATATGCAGTGTACGTGGCCTTTATTTCAATAGTAATTTGCAAAGGTACCACCACTTTACATTTATAATATTTAGGTGTATGAGTTCTCACATCACATGACAACAATAAAATATTACCTTCAATCTTTTTAAATATGAGAAAAAAAAAACAAAATTAATGTGCGTAAAAAAAAACTATATTCAGAATTTAACTAAGACACATTGCCAAGGCTAAATATTCCACATTCTCGTTCCATAGTATATGTGTAGAGTGACAAATGAATGCATTTAATATAGTGTAGATTAAATAAAGTCCATATACTATAAAAGTTTGAGTTTTAAGAATTGAAAATAACTTCAATGAAGTTTTAATACAATAAAAAAAAAACCTTTATTTTGATCCATCATAGTATAAATTATATATATATATATATATATACGTGTTATAAATGGATTAATTATGATTTTAATCTATAAATAAAGTTGAAATTTATTTTGATCTTAAACTTTGATATATTTTAATTTTAGATTTAAAATTATATATATATATATATATATATATGTATATATATATATATATATATATATATATATATATATAATATTTTTTATTTAAAAAAATTAATCTCTTTTTATATATTAAATAATATTTTAAGCTAACATTTGAACTGAAACATGTGTAAAATGGATTTAGGATTCAATCATCAGCTTAACACGTCTTTTAATATAAAAAAAGAAATCACATTGTTTGATTAGATTAAACTAATTATGCCTCTTCATTTTTAAAGTTTGAAGACGAAATAATATATCAAAATTTATGACAAAAACAAATTATATTGGTGTACACACATGTATTATCGCGCCTATATGTATGTATTTTTTTAAATATATTTGATATTATGTTAGTTGGTGATGATAATGTAATGTTATTAAGTTAATATATAAAAAAATTATATTTATTAAAAATAAAGTGAAATATATAAGAAAAGATGAGATAATAACTGTCGATAGAGAAAAAGAGAAGAACAGAGATAAACAATTTTATAAAAAAACTTGTAAAAGTAACGATCAATTTTCAAAAATTTAATAAATAATTATATTTTAAAGAATAAAATTGGTATTTGAAATGTGGACAAAAGAAGAAATTATATATTGAAATATATTAAAAACATATCCAATTCAACTCATCCTAAAATCATCTATGCATAAATCTACGTAACAATTTGTGTTAAATTGTATTATCAACTTAAGATCTGTAGTATGAAGACAGAATAAACAAAAGGTAGAGGATATAAGAAATAGTATTTGTAATACAATCTGAGGAACTACAGAAACGATAGACCAAAAGCAAAAGGAGAATTAACATCCTCAACAAACATCATGTGAAAGCTCATCAACATCTTAAACAATAACACAAAAAATTGAACAAATCCATAAAGAATAATTATTGAGTGTGAGTTGAAAAGGAAAAGAATAGAAGGGAGACACAAGAAAGGTAGAATGTGGAATGATGATAAGGGCAATGTGGCCCAAAAGGAAAAAGCGAAGTTTCAATAATATTATAATGATAATGATTGGACATGAGAAACAGAGATTGTTACCAAGGTACGTTGGGGTGGAGGGAGTCAAAGCACGATAAGGATATTTGAATTGGTGCCGTCAGATTTCGATTTCTGGTTCTGTGATCAAGTTAGGGTTTCTTTAAACCATCTTCTTCACCTTTCAAATTTGTTAAGATGCAACGCACCTTTATTTTTTATGGTGCATTTTGTTTATAACTTTTAAGTTCTCTTTTCTCATATACTTCATTTTTATTCACTGTAACTTATTATTAATAAAATAAAATAACAGAATAAAAATGAGACACAGTGGAACTAATACACTTGTATTTCCACCACAAAATGGCAGCTGAATAATGAATAATAACACAGAAATGTATCATGACAGAAAACCACTTGATCATTAATGGGTTTAACCAACAAAAAGTACTTCTCTACGATGCGGTGGTTTATTGTCAAATAATTGCTCTAAATAAACACTTGTTTCAATAATCCTTGACAAAACCCAAATCTGGTATAAATTAAGCAACCTTGAATAAATGATTTTGCAGTTTCAGCGTTGCCAAGACAGTAGTAATCCTAAAACCGATATTCAAACTGTGAATCGCGGAACAGTTTTAAAGAATCATAATTTTGCATCAAATAATAAGATTCAGATAAAAAAAATTATTTCATATACATTATTGAGATGATATACAATGTTCAATGTAAACAATTTAAACTATAAATAGTTAAAATAACTAAAGCACAAATTCATATAAAACAAGATTATCAATTATTTATAAGTTTGTGAATAATTAGTGCATGCATTCAATATATGAGAGATAAATAAAGGTGAAATAGTCAACAAGGATAAATTACCCAGAATTCTTCAAATTCCTTTTTATTTGAATTTTTTTCAGGACAACTGCTGAAAAAAGTAAAAACACGCGAATTCTTGAACCAAATGGGTAATACGAATTACATGTACTTGATTCATGTGTCGTAAGGTACAAAACTGTTTAAAGTTCATCTTATGATACCAACCGATAAAACTATGTTTGCAGCATAGGATTGTGATGTGTGATAAAAGTCACCTACAATCTGCACCAACTGCATCAAGAATGGATTTGAAACCATCCCTTTCCAGGCATGCTGCTAATTCAGTCTGAAACCAATTGAATGAGAATTTCAGTTGCATATACCGAGTGATGGGAGTTCTTAACCATAATCTGAGGAATAGAAGCACGAGAACTTGAGTGAATACACATTAGTTTTGGTACATACCTTTATCTGAGGAATAAGTGCAGGTCCCCCATAAGCAAATGCAGTATAGAGCTGAACTAGAGTTGCCCCAGCTCGTATTTTCTTGTATGCATCTTCCCCACTAAATTAATATAAAAGCTCAGACAAATTTTGTATAACTCATTTTATTCTAAATCATAAAAAAATATACTGCAGACAACTAGACATCAACTATACTAATAAGTGAACATGAAATTTACCTGCTAATGCCGCCACAACCAATCAAAGGAATCTTGCCCTGGTATACACGAAATAACAGGGTCAAGTTGTTAAGCCTGAATAACATATACGAGAAAAGCATGACAAAGAACAGTTCAAAAATATAAGAGCTCTAATGATTTTGAGATGCATCAGCGAGATGGCTATGAGGGAAAACAAATCAACGAGATGCCATCATGCCACACTGTACTACACAGAATTCAACCAAGTGCTGCTTGTCACAGCCTCATAGGTATTTGCAGGTCATATTATTATGTGATAGTATGCACATGCCAAATCTATAATTAAAATTGAAAATAATTAACAGCAAAAGGAACTTAAAGATTTGATCATGTTCTGAGTATTTTCAATGCTGCAGCCGTGGATTAGCATCAACAAAAACTATATTGCTTGCATAATCCATAGTAATTGCACGCATTACAGACATGGGATATTGTACACAAGTAAGCTGTAGCTCACTATAATTTACAAATAACACAGCAAAATCAACAGACTTACCCTTGTCAAGATATACATCTCCTTCAAGATTTCAGTAGAGAGATTGAAGAGAGGCTTCCCACTCAAGCCACCAGCTTCTGAAGCCAGTGGACTTTTACTGACAGGATCTGGTCTTGAAATGGTTGTGTTTGATACAATCTAGAAACAATAAATAAATAGAGCAAATGAAGTAAAGATTGTAAAATTAGAAGCTTTAAGTTCATTCAGTGGCAACTAATTGAAATTAGTAATGGAGCAAAGAGATACCAGTCCATCCAAGTGAAGAGCCAAGGCAACCTGTAATCAATGCGAAAACTGTTATACAGTGAGAGAATGTGAAAATAGGAGAAAGGCAATAATATGCACATGCTTACTGCGGCAATATCTTCAAGGTCTTCTTTTGACAAATCTGGCGCAATTTTTACCAACAACGGAGGTGGGCCCTCCTCACCCCACTGCATTTCATCACGAGCAGCCTGAACCTTCATAAAAGGAAAAATTTGCGAGAGTCAATCCCCCAAGTATGCAACACAAAAAATGCATGGAAGATTCACATCCTAATTCCAAATTCTACCTTCTTAACAAGGTCCTTGAGTTGCTTTCTTCCTTGAAGCATGCGCAATCCAGGGGTATTGGGCGATGAAACATTAATTACCTAAAAAAGAATATATTAAGAACATTAAACAACAGAACAGTGTGACAAGCATTTGTCCCACAAATTTATAGTAGGCCACAGAAATGACTGGTTAAAAGAAATTGGAATTGTCCTTTTCCATCTATTTCCATATAGACACATGCTTCCCCTTCCCTGTTGACTATGCCCAGTCCCTGATAATTTAACTCTCATCCATTCAGCTTCTCCTACATGACTTATCTCACCTTTCTAAACTAGGGAATTGGTAAAGGATATGGAAAACCTCTTGACAAGAACAAGGAGATTTGAGCAGGCAGTAAAGGCAATGATCCTGGATATAAATCCTTGATTGCTTCAGTCATTAATAATAAACAACCACACTTCTTTCCTCAGAAAATAAAAAAAAAAAAATATTGTACAGAAACCTTATCTTTTAGCTTTTAAAAGCTGCAATTAACATAATTATGATAATGAACGATTATAAACCACAAACTGTAAAAGTTCATTTTTAATATATAGTATACACAAGCTCAAGCACAATTTAATAAGCATAGGATTGTAATCTTTTTTTTAACTTTTTTTTAAAAAAAGGTATGGCATACATGCCAAACCTAAAACAAAAAAGGAAAGGCCACACAAACTACCATCAATGCATCTATCTATCTAGCTGCATGAAAAAAGTTACAAAACATGTTAGAGTTTAGACTTGAAAGGAGTACAGTTTATTAAAATTTGCACCCAGTCTTACCATGATAAACTACAGTCTACAAGGTTGTCCACCTTTCCTTTCTTTTCTATAATATATATATATATATATATATATATATATATATATATATATATATATATATAAGAAAATACTACTTACCAAATAATCAGCATATTGAGACAATGTATGAACTCCTTGAACATAGTCCGCTGCAGCATCTTCACTTGTCTTGTTCTTTCCAAGATTGACACCAAGGATGCCAGGGCCAGCTTTTCCACCTTGTTTGACTTCACTGTTAGAAGAAGGTGAAGTGCTTGAAGTTTCATCTAGTTTCCTCTTACCGTGCTGAGCGCCCAGCCTCTTTGCAACAGCAACAATTCCCTCACTATTAAAGCCACATCTATTTATTACAGCCCTGCACGTTAAATAAATCAGTCTTAGGAAACGTAGACAACATAAGCAAATTTCAAAGAAAGTCCATTTTATAGTATCAATAACCTTCTGCGGTGTATAGAGGTGATTGGAGAAGTAAAACGGAAAATATAAAACAGATTCAAACTGTTAATCAGAAGCAGCAGAGCAAAGAAACAAAATGTAAACTCTTACCCTTCATTTCGCAACCTAAAGATCCGAGGTTTAGGATTGCCCTCCTGGGGAACAGGAGTAACAGAGCCTACCTCCACAAAGCCAAAGCCCAAACCAAGCAAACCATCAACAGCCTCAGCGTTTTTATCAAAACCTGCAGCAAGGCCTACTGGGTTGGAGAATTTTCTTCCCCAAACTTCTAGCCCTAAGATTGGTACGTCGGGCCTCTTCTCCCTCGGAACCCAACCACGAGCTGCAGCTGAGACACCCAAGTTGTGGGCAAACTCAGGATCCAACAATGCGAAAAAAGGATTCACGAGTTTTGTTGCGGAGAATAACCATCCACTGCAAAAAAGATAACTCAAAATCGGGATCATTCATTTCCGAGATATGCATTTCCTTTTCAAACAAGGCATCAAGCATTTATTTTCTGGTGAAACCACTAAAAAATTGTTTTCTATAATAATACATCCGCAGCTTACCTAGAGTAAAAGCATAAGAGAACATGAGTGTTTTTTTTTTCCTCGTGAAAAATAAGTAATATAAGACATCAAATACACAATTAGAGGGGCAAAAGAAAAATGCGTTCAGCGCTCAAACTCCCAAATGAAGTACCAGAAAGTAGCTTCATCCACTGTACTCACATAAGCTCCACCAGCTATAACTAGACCTATGGCAGCTCCCGTCAATAACCTTCCCTGCAAATAAATAATCAGTGAGTGCACTAAGCTACACACACCACAAAAAGTTACATGCACGTACAACCCACAAACTTAATCGAACATCACACACATTCCATACAAGATCTTTCAACACATTAAATTTCGAAATCACACTATATACCCGCATTTGCAAACTGCAGCCTACTAAATGAAACGAGCATCTACCAACCTCAAAAACGAATCAACACAACAATGCATAATGTCGAACACCATACATACACTCAAAGGGAATGAGAATACGCACCTTCTTGGAATAGTGACCGATCTTGGGAGCACTTTCACGCGCAGAAGAAAAACATCTGACTGCAGAAAGCTGGTTCGGCACTACCCTTTTGAGAATAACATCTCTCAGCAACTTTCTAGAAGACCATGCGGCCATGAGTTCAAGAAAATCGCAAGAACCTTCAAAGAAACGTAACTTCAACGCGATGTTCGGGAAAGGGATTCGGTAACGAAACGCTTATGATTCGGAAAGCACAAAATCTTCGAACAATGATATGTTGAGTAAGGGTGGTGGTAACAAGGGATGTACAAGAATGTGTTGCAAGCTGGTGCTTGGAACTGCAATGGGTAGTAAGCAAAAGTCAAAGCTGAGAGTAGTTTGTGGATTTTGAACGGAAGCGGTGTGTGCCAAAGCGAGGTCGGAAACAGGAATGTGGAGGCTCCGGCAGCGGCGGAGCCGTCGTCAGTGAAGGTCCGATGTTTGGGAAAAAAGACGCAGTCACACACAAAGGTGATTTCCTTTCAGGTTGACGCTTCAAGTTGAAAGAACTTTGGAGCTACTGATGTATGTCTTGTTGGGCTCAGATTTGAAGCCCAAAAACAAGTGTGTAGATACCTACTACTATTCGCAGCATGCATTTTAACTTTCACACCTCCTTCAACTCTTTTGTTGTACAAGAACATTTTTTTTTCTTCTTAACATACAACACATATAAGTGCATTAATTGTGTGTTTTTCCTTAAACTATTTAGTTATTGTGAATTACATTGATAAAACATGTAATCCTTACACTAAAAATATACATTTATTAGACTATTAATAATAGAAGTTACTATAATTGGTTGGAAATTAATCTATAACATCACGAGTAGTGAAGTTTTTTTTTTTTTTTATAAATTGAGATTATATACATGTAAGGAAATATATAATAATTTACGTATTGCTTAACCTTGTTCTTACCATGATCTTGAAATAAATTCAAATTCATATATTATTAATTAAATTATTCAGTTCCTACTTTATAAGTGTTCGTAATAAGGTTTTTGTTCCTTGTATATGGAACCTGAAACAATACTATTTTTTTTAGATGAATTGAATACTCAGTTATAATAAAAATGTGAAACGATGGATAAGATAGAATTTTATAAAATGATCCATTTTTAAAAATATTTTCTTAGCGGATCAAGACGAATCACTGAAATATTTTCATCCAATTCACTATGACTGAAATTAAAATTTATCAAATCTATTATGATACAAATTATAAATTAGTCGATCTATTTCAAAATGACACACTAGTAACATCGTGAATTACCCTTTCTTCAAGAGGAGGCATTTAAAATAACTTCCTTTAAAATATAAACTATTTAAACTATAATCAGATAAATTACTCATAAAATATAATCAAATAAAATTATTTTTTCTAAAACAAAAAATTAGATATCTGAGTTTGATGATTCCGTTATTATCTGAGCGACGAAAGCTTCCACGAGCAGAGGAAGAGTTGTAATAAACGACGGGAAGGAACCCTAATTCGCGAGTAGAGGAGGAGGAGAAGAAGAACCCTAATCACAGTGAGTTTTTGTTTATTTTTCGCACACCAAAACGCAATTGATGGCGTCGTTTTCTACTAAAAAAATTACCCCTCTCAACTCGACAACTCCATTGCAAACTGACGAGTTTGGCCGAGCTTATTGAGTTCATGACGAGTCCACGATTTTGCTTCAAAAACGAGTTTGTTTACGATTTAACCTGGACTACGATTAAGCTCGTACGAATCCAAATTTTTCTTACAATGCTAGTATAATTTTTTACATTGCTAATTACGATTTTTAAAAGTTGCTTGTTGTCCTTAGCTAAATAGTGCTATGTGATGAAATTTTTGACAATGGTGAGCCCACTCGTTTTTTATAGCTATAGTGATCAACAGCAATGGCGGGGAAATTGGCAAAGGCAGCTTATGATGCAAAGATGTTGAAGCTTCTGAGAGAGTACAGTCAGGTGCTAGTGGTTTCATCTGACAATGTGGGTTCAAACCAGCTTCAGGGCATACGGAGGGGACTCCATGCTGATTCGGTTGTGGTGATGGGAAAGAACTCTTTGATGAAACGGTCTATCATCATGGATGCTCAGAAGACTGGCAACAAGGCCTTCCTTAACCTTGTCCCCCTTCTTGTGGTAACTTTGCTTCCTTGTTTTGGTGTGTCTTGTACCAGAAAATAATTTTTATAGTAAAAGTGAAGCAATTTCATGAAATTTTGAAGACAGCTTTAATATTTAAGTTTGTTTCCTTGATCAGGGAAATGTGGCATTAATTTTCACCAAAGGTGACATAAGGGAGGTCAGCGAACAGATTGCCAAGTACAAGGTCAAGTAACATGGTTTGTTTATTTTATGTTCAATAATATTCTAAATCACTGCTATGTAAGTGTGAGGTACCTGTGTGTAATAAGCTGAAAAGGAATGTCTGTTATTGTAATTTATCCGTTTTCAATCTTTCCACAGTATCTATGTAACTATGTTTAAGTAATGGCAATTTTTACCGCACAGCTGATAGTTAAGCTTATGCAAACAACTTACACATACACATCAAAAAAGAGAAAAATTGTGTTAATTGTAACTACTGTGTATGTCTCTTGGGAGTTATCCTTTAGCCTTTTATTGCAGTCCATGCAGGAAAATGTCTTTGGACAAGCAAAAACTGAGACCCCTGTCTTTGTATGGCATACCTGCGATTGTTTTTGCCATTTTTCTGAGTTGATTGTCTAAGTGAGATTATCAACCACAATTAGGTTATTTGCTTAGGAGTTATGTAAGAGAGAAGCCATGTTATTACAGCTTAGTTTAGTTTAGTTTTGTATGTTGCTAAGTTCACATACTAGGATTCTGCTAGTTGGTTCACCAGAAAGAGTCCTTCATACATTGCATCATCGAAGATGTATATGTAAAACTGTTCTATCTTGAATGTATACGCATTAGTTTTTAATTTCCTTTCGGTCTCATTCAATTTCTCGGAATATGGGAAATAGAGGGTGAGACAGGCATTGATCTTCTGTCATTGTTTGTTGGTTCTACTGTATATTCTACTCTTTAAGACTTAGCTACATCATTTGCACCACTTCTGTTTTCAAGTTGGATGAGTTTTCTTCATGCTGCAGCAAATAAACTTTTTAGTAATGTTCAATGTGTCCAAAATTTTGATGTGACAGTGCCATGCTTTGCATTAGGACTTAACATTATGTTAAATAATCTTTTATTTAGTACTTAGTAGCACATGATGGAGATCTCAGATTTTTTCTCTCTTTATTTGACTAACCTTCTAACATAATCACATTAACATTAGTCATTTGCACATTTGGAAGATTTGCTTTTTGATCAAGGAACTTATTATAGAAGGCTTCCTGATCAAAGGCCTTATGTTTTCATTATTTATTTCTGCAGGTTGTTCAACCTATTCTAATGTGCCCCAAGTATATGTCACATGACACATACCAGAATTGTTCCTATATGCAATCTGGACAGTTACCTTTGGGCCTCACATGTTGTAATCAGCAGCAGTCTTCGCAGGTTTCTGAGCCTTTTCTTGTGTGCTCAAAATTCCAGCCACACCAACATTGTTTCATGATGAGATCAAGGCAGTTCCTGATGACAAGTATATGGTCTCCTCTTCTCCTTTTGGCTGGCAACTTGTGACATCGACGAAGTATTTTGATTTGGATCACATGGTTTGTATTACTCCTTTCTTTGCGCGCTGTTGGCTTTCAAACTCTATTTAGTTGTATTCTCCCGTTTCAGGGGATGATGGAAAATGAAATGATTTTGACCAGGGTTTCAATTTGATAACTGAGATTTCTAGTACGTAGATTCTTAGTTCGCCCAGGAATTTTATCTTCTTTTTGAATAAGAATATGACAGCATATTTGTTATCTTCATGATAATTAATTTATCTCCTGAGTACAGCTCCTTGTGACGGTCTATAAGCGTCACTATTTTCACAATTTCAGAATCTTTTACTTGATTTTTATCATGTTGATTTCTCAGTATGATTTCATCCTTTCAAGTCAGAGACGTTAACAAATATATTGTTAGTTAGGCGACTTAATTACGATTGTGCCCTTCATCTTGTTGTGATGTTTTAATGTGTTAAAAAAATATTTTTATGATCAATATAAAATAATCCTATAATTAATATAAAATAATAAATTTTATTATTATTTTGGTTGTCAAAATAATAGTGAAGCATTGTCATCACCTACGTTAATGGTGATGACTATGAAAGTTCCTTAATTAATGGAAGTGACATTGATAATATCATTTTATATAAAGAATCATTTGTCATTCTATATTAATCATAAAATTTTACATTTTTAACATGCAGATAAATAAATAATATATAATATAAGACTATTTGCACAACACTTATTACTTGGTAAAGAAAAAAATAAATATAATATTATTCTTTTGTTGCTTGTCATAATATACCGCGTCTTTAATATTGGGATATCTTTGTCAAGATACAATGAACCATGGGACTGCAAGGACCTGCAAGTACTTAGAGACTAAAGTCGGTAATAGAGAAATATGTGGTATTTTTAGTATTAGCAAAGAGATAAATATTCCTTTTAGTGACACATACTCATCTTTATATATATATATATATATATATATATATATATATATATATATATATATATATATTTCTCATCGACTATCTTTATAAGCGTTTAGGTTATTTCTTAAACGCTGATGAATACTCTGTTATAATTCTTGTAATGTTAATAACGATTACTATTGTCTTTTCAAAGCTAACATGTCTTGGTTTGAGATGTTCTCGTCTCACTCCCTTAGTTGGTGGAGATGTATCAAATGATTTTGGCTGAAATGTATCATATTTTGTATCTAAAGTTAAAAGAAATTATTGATCGAATGTATTAGATTTATATTGGTTGAGATGTATAAAATATTTCAAAAGGAAAGAAGGAAAGAGTTTGAAAAACAATTATATATTTAACCTATATGTACCACACTATTTGATAGGTTATATTTTTTCATATATGGTTTATAGTCATGGTCATGGCATAGTTATGGTCATTGAGAGTGTTTAACTTTGTCTTTTCTATCCAATGTGGGACTTTGTGACTCACACTTGGACTATTCCCAACACTATTTGACCGAGATGTACAAGCCCAATATGATATATTATTAGGTCTTAAGATTTTTTTATTAAGTTGAAATATGCAAATCCTACGTGATACATTAACCGGTATTGTAACCTTTTTTTATTAGGTAAAAATATCCTACGCAATACATCTTATATATAAAAGTTAATTACTCATAAATACAGTTTCTCACCGATTATTTTACAAGTGTGGTTTATTACCGATATACACATAAGTCAAAATCTATTCAAAAATATTGTTTGTCGAAGTAAAATGAATTTTAAAATCTAAATATTAAATTTAGAAAAATAAACTGATGTACTCAAATTAAAAAAGCTTAATTATCACTAGATATAAATGTAAATATACTATTTTACTCAATAAATTAAAAGATAAATAATAAAATATAAAGAGAGAAAGAAAGAAAAAAGAAAACAACAAGACTAAAACTAAAAATATAAATGATTTAGTTTAAGTGGCTTTTCTCACCCAAATCCTTTCGGCGATGCATTTTTTACATGTGTTTTATTTCCAAGTATGGATATTTTGTCGGCAAGAAAGTGTTGATGATCATTTACTGGAAATATCTCTCACGTCACTGGTCAACATAAAGAGAAGAAAATTTTTAAAAGGAAAAAAATGTGATTTAATATATTATTTTTACGCACTTCTGTCTATTATTTATATATTTTGTATTTTTCTTCCATCAAACATATTTTATTTATCACCTATTCTTATTTTAAGAACTTATTGTCATTAAATATGCCTGTCTTTTACTTACAAAAAGAAAACACGAGTACATTACACTGAAAAAAGTAGTAGATTTTTTTAGACATTGTTTCTGTTATTTTAAAATAAAATAATGATATTTTAATTAATTTTTTTTTAATTTTTTTTAACTCATCATTTTAATTATTATTAGATTATTTCATTACATTACTAAAAAAAATTAAAATATCAAAATAAATAATTGAAAAATATTGAAATAATAAATTAAAGGGTCAAATATGTTTTTAGTCCTTGACTTTGATCCAAAATTGAAATTCGTCCCTGTCCGAAATTTTAATACATTGTAGTCTCTAAACTTTAAAAAATGGATGAATATTGTCCTTTTAACTCAATTATGTTAACCTTTTTTGAGGTGTCAAACGCATTTTTTAGTAGATATTGAATCAGGAATGTGTAAAACAGTGTATATAACTCCAATACTAATATAAAATACGTTTGACATATAAAAAAAATAATATAATTAGATTAAAAAATTATATTCATTTATTTTAAAATTTAGAGATAAAAATGTATATATATTTCATACAAAATCAAATTTTAATATCAAAATTTTGAATCGAAGGACTAAGACCCTAAATTAGAACGGATAAAATATTTTTTTTAAAGTGAATTGAAAAGTTAGGGCAGTAGAGGGTCGACGAGTGAGACTCACCGCACACGACAAGTGTGACTCACCACACACGACTAGTGTGACTCACCACACTAAACAGTAACACTCACTGCTAACTCTTATTGACTCTTCTTGCTCTCTGGGCCATCGCATTTGCATCTGCATTGGCATGTAGCAATGGCGACTGTTAGTTATTCAGCCCTAACTCTCGCGAACGCCGCTTATCGAACCACCGCCGTCTCCAGATCCGGTTGGAGTCACCGTCCACTCACCGTCAAATGCACTGCTCAATCTCTCTCGCCAGGTTATTATCTGTTCCTACTTCGCTCTCCCTTTTAATATCACTTTCTGCTGCTTCATCCACTTTTTCTTTGCTTCAGCTGACAACGCCGAGAAGTTTCTCGAAGCTTCCAAGAAGGGGAACGTTATTCCCCTATACCGCTGCATATTCTCCGACCACCTCACTCCAGTGCTCGCTTACCGGTGTCTCGTTAAGGAGGACGACAGAGATGCTCCTAGTTTTCTCTTTGAATCGGTGGATCCAGGACAATTTTCAAGCATTGTGAGAACGCAATTTTTATTTATTTATTTCAGCTTTTTAGTAACTTATGCTGATAGTTCCCGAAGTTTTGTGAGGTTTTGCGAGATCGAACACACTTTTGCTGTTTTTTTTAAACGTTTTCATTAACATCCGATGGAAGGTATTTGGTGTGATGCTTTTCGGATGAGGTCAGTGTAGTAGTTGAAGAAGTGGAGAGTTTTGTGCAGTCATGCAAAAATTCTGGCAGTGCTGGTGTAACTTTTTTTTTTTTTTTGAGTCTGTGAATGTGTTGGACTGTCTGCTTAGTCTGTGTTGATATTGATTAGGGGCGGTACAGTGTGGTGGGAGCACAGCCGTGTATGGAGATTGTGGCGAAAGAGAATGTGGTTACTGTTATGGACCACATGGAAGGGCGCAGGAGTGAGGAAATTGCAGAGGATCCACTGGTGATTCCTCGAAGGATCATGGAGAAGTGGCGGCCTCAACTCATTGATGAACTTCCTGAAGCGTTCTGTGGCATGTGAAATCGACTTCTCATCCTAATTACCATTTCGTTATGAATTTATTTTCTACATGCTGCGACTGTAAACATATTTAACATGAAATTATTGCTGGTATATTTTTCTTAATCTATCTATGATAAAAGTTGGCGAACTTTCCATACATAACAGATTGTGATTGAACGATAACGTAAAACCAATCCTTTATGCAGTCAATACATATACTATTTACTCTCTTTTGTTAGATTTTCTGATTAGATTATAGTCTGCTACCAACACGGTGGTTGTGTGTAGGCAGCCACACTGATCATCGGCTAACTTGTTTATTTTTGTTCACTTTTTTTTTAATTTTATTTATTTGGAATGGGTATATTGTGCAAAAAGATTTGTGGTTGATTTTTGTTTCTACACTAAGGATTCTTTTGCTTGCTTCGAATGTTGAGATGAAAAATGGATATGTACGAGCTTCCTGATGTGTTTTTGACCATGCTCTGTTTTCTTATTGGCAGGTGGTTGGATAGGGTATTTCTCTTATGATACAATGCGCTATGTAGAAAAGAAGAAACTTCCATTTTCTAATGCCCCAGTAGATGACAGAAACCTTCCTGATATTCATCTGGGCCTTTATGATAATGTTATTGTGTTTGATCATGTTGAAAAGGTACTGCTATGAGTGTAATTGATGCTTCTAAGAAAGTCATGCTGATCAATATATCCACGCTCACTGTCTTGGTCCTGGAAAACATTTCTATTTTCTATTTTATTTGATTTTGATTGGCTCGGAAAGCACATGTGATTTCTTAGACTTGGTTCTATCCAGAGAGCATACGTGATTCATTGGGTTCGGTTAGATCGATATTCTTCTGCTCAGGAGGCCCTCAGTGATGGAAGGAACCAGCTGGAAACTCTTGTATCTCGGGTGCATGATATAATCACGTGAGTGTTCTGTTATCCCCCAATTTGTTTTCTTATTATTGGCTTGACCTTTCAAATTAAGCTAAAGGATGGCTGATTTTGGTGGTTGAGTTTAATTTCAGTATCTGCTATTATAATTGTCAATTTCAGCCCAAAGCTGGTAGCAGGTTCGATCAAGTTACACACTCATCTCTTTGGTCCTAAACTGGAGACCTCAAATATGACAAATGAGGAATACAAGAGGGCAGTATTGCAGGCTAAAGAGCACATACTGGCTGGTGATATTTTTCAAATTGTACTAAGTCAACGTTTTGAACGGAGAACTTTTGCAGATCCATTTGAAGTCTACAGAGCATTGCGGATTGTTAATCCTAGTCCATATATGACTTATTTACAGGTTTGCCAGTTTCTTGTCATTATCATTGTATTATTTAGTTTGCATTCAAAAGTTAACTTGTTGAAATATATACTGGTGTCAGGCCAGAGGGAGTATTTTGGTTGCGTCAAGTCCAGAAATTCTTACACGGGTGAAGAAGGTATCCTTGTGCGATAAGACTCCAATAACTGGCTTTACCGGTTAATTTTCTTTCTCCAAAATATCAATACTATTAACAAATGCTTATAGTTGGGCTTGCCTTGTTCGTTAACCCTTTTTAAGTTTCATAAATTTTTCTAAACTGGTCAATGTTGCTAACTTCATTACAAGTGTTGTTAAAGGTATTGATTGGCTTTTTGTATTCTTTTTGACAGAGGCACATCACCAACCGGCCCCTTGCTGGTACTGTTAGGAGAGGAAAAACACCCAAAGAAGATATCATGTTGGAGGAAGAACTTTTGAAGGATGAAAAGCAATGTGCAGAGCACGTAATGCTAGTTGATTTGGGGAGAAATGATGTTGGAAAGGTAAATTGTTTCAATTCCAGGCTTATTATCTTTTATATCATAGAGATTAAAGTCTTGCACTTTTAAGACTAAGGTTGCCAGGTAAACCCTTGATCTAATTCCAGATGTAAAAGGAATCTTTCAATTCAATATGATTTTGGAAAATGGTTCTGATAGAACTGGACCATAATATGTAAAAAATTATTTACTCATAATGATGCTTAATATTTTCGAACAATCAATTTCTGCACTGTTATCAACGTGATACTGAACAGAATCAAGCACAACACATCAGTACAACAGAGTAATGTCCTCTCTTCCTCCCAATTTTCTTGTAACAAAGTTCAACCAATTCCTACTAACTCCCCCAATCGCATTTTACTACTTAATATAATTAGTTATTATCACCAACGGTATCAGGTCCTAACTTGTAATTCCCTACGTCCTTGTTTTTCTACCTACATAAACCCTTTAAATTGAGGGACTCTATTGACAGTATTTTTTTTTTATTATTTATCTATTTTTAGCGTGCAAAGCAAACATGACTATCAGGCACCCTATTGAAGTAGTCAATGTTTCATAGCATTAACCTTATTGTAATGCCATGTTGCTATTTTAACAGATCTTTATATGCATTTACAGTTGCTTTGCAGTTGGGTAATTTATGATCATAACTATTTTTGAGCTTTTCAGTTGGGCTGTTTGTGTTTTAGCCATATGTTTAATGTAAGATGAATATGCAGGTCTCCAAACCCGGCTCTGTTCAAGTTGAAAAGCTCATGAATATCGAGCGCTATTCCCATGTTATGCACATAAGCTCAACTGTAAGTTCCAAGGATTTGAATCTTACGTGAGTGCAGTTCAAATTTTACATTGCTGACAATATTAACTAATATAAATGTTGGGAAGTAATACTCATCCTTGGCGGCTTTTCTATTTGACTTAATATCTTACACATAATTTAGAATTTTGGGTGTTTACACATGAAAATCTAACATTTTATTTTCTGATCTCTTCAATATTTCTGCTTTACTGGTTATTCTTATCAAATTGAAGAATAAACTGCCCCGAGTTTCCGATAATGTCAGATATAACAATATTTGTTTTACAATCACTTGCAGGGAAAGTGAATGTTTACTTCTCTTATACTGACTAATCACTTTCCAGTATTTAGTAAGAACTTTTAAAATCAAAAACTAGAAAAGCTGTGCCCATCTTTGTGTTTTCCCTTAATCAATGCTTATTGAAACCAACAGGCCCATGCTTACGCAGCATATATTTTTTCCAAAGAAATTATGACCAAGAGCTTATTTCGTGAGATGTTGAATATTAAGATTACTTTTAAAATTAGGTTACCATTTTTCAATGAAGAAAATTTTCCATATTCGGCGACTTTTTTAAGTAGAAAAGGGCAATATGACATCCTTCAGCATGTGACAGTATACGTCCATGAGTTTTCAATATATTGAGCTAAACAAATACATCACTAAGATTATTTGATATAACTACTTTGCTTTTTAAGTATTCATTATTAATATCAAATCTAAAGGGCAACAAGGCACGGGTTTCATTTATTGGAAATTTCATAAATCAACTGACTCGGAAGCTTTTGAATAGGATTTGCACCTGCTTTGCTTGGTTTGTTCGTTTGTAGTCTTGTGTGCATTATTTATAATTATACTATTTTTAAGAGTTAATGTTCTCTCCATTTTCTTACCTAGTCCCCAAGTATACAGAACTTCTTCAATACCCCATTTCTAATTCTGGAGTCTCCTTGAAGGTCAGCTCTTGTTAATATGGCCACTGGAGTGGTCATTACTTGTACATTAACTATAACAAGGACTTTTGTTTTCTCCTGATGTGTAAAATACGTTGTTAGTTAGAAGTGTTTAGTGTTTCTTTCTTAGGCATGTCTCTTCAGTCGACACCAAGATAAGCACAATACGCTGATTAAAAGTTTGTATTCTTTCAATGATTTTCCTTTTATCTTGCAGTTTTCGCACTTTCAGAAACATGAATGATATGCCGCCAGTAAGCTAGAGTGGCATTTGGTTTTACTTGATTCATTTTTGTTTTATGCCAGAGTCCAAATTCTGCTGTTTGGTTTGGCAGAAATGGATTTTTGGTGAAGCTTTCTCTGAGATGATGGTAAAGTAGACCTGTATTTGCAGGTCACTGGAGAGTTATTAGATAACTTAACAAGCTGGGATGCATTGCGTGCTGCTTTACCTGTTGGTACAGTTAGCGGAGCACCGAAGGTAAATTTTAGAACTCTTGAAGGTGGTAGCTTAGGTTAATGTAGTTTCTGTGCGAACATTATGTAAAGAAAGAACAATATAGGCTTGGTTGATTGGAGCTGGATTGTTGTAAAACAGGTAAAAGCGATGGAGTTGATTGATGAGTTGGAAGTGGCAAGACGGGGGCCATATAGCGGAGGATTTGGAGGCATATCTTTTAATGGCGATATGGACATAGCCCTTGCACTGAGGACCATAGTTTTCCCTACTAATGCTCGTTATGATACAATGTACTCTTACAAGGATCATAGGAACAAACGCAGAGAATGGGTTGCCCATCTCCAGGCTGGGGCGGGAATCGTTGCTGACAGTGATCCATCTGATGAGCAGAGAGAGTGCGAGAACAAAGCTGCAGCCCTTGCTCGTGCCATCGATCTTGCAGAATCTTCTTTTGTTAACAAACAATAATTTCGGTATGTTCATCGTAATTGGATATTCTTCACAATTGTAAAGGATTTTAGAACGTGGCATGGTGAATTCTGGATAATAATATCTTTAGAGTTGTGACAAGTGATGAACATAAGTTATTTTATAGAAAGTCTTTGGAGGAGTTTGTTTTTGCTTGAGTGCTGAGCATGAAATATTTATAAATATTTTTCGTTCTTTACCCAACAAGCACTTGCTTAGTAAGAGAATAATTTAATTCTTTCAAAAAAATTTAAATTCAAATTGATTTAAATTTTTAAATAAACAATATGCGGGATAATTTGAATTAAAAAATTTACAAGAATCTTAATTATTTAATATAGTGAAGACACGCATTTAGGCACTATTCACGTCTTTATTACATTAAAAATATATATAATTTTTAAACTTAATATTTGAAGTTACAGCCGTCATTTATCAGAAAAAAATTAGTTATCTAAAAATAAAAAAGCTATTTAATTATTTATTTTATTAATTAAATAAATAAAATTTATTTATTAAAGAGTAAAATTGTTCTATTAAAAGATGCCATCAAAATAATGTCAAATTGTATATCTCTACCACTAATGAAGTTTCGAAAATGTATATTCACATTTTTATTACCTAAAATATATATAATTTTGTAAAAGTAGTATTATAAAAATCATGTGACCTTTACTTTTTAAAAAGAAGGTTATTAATTACTTTGAAATAAAGACATTATTTCATTATTAATTTTAGAGTGAATAACTATATGATTTTTTATTAATCAAAAGATAAAATTAACTAATTAAGAGATGACAACAAAGAAAATTATCTCTTTGTATATGGTATAATTAAAAAAAAATCAAAATAAAAATTTATTCAATTTTTTTTATTAAATAAATATTAAATTCTATTTATTTATTAATAGACAAAATTATTAAATAAATAAATGACAGTGTAGATCATAGGACTTTAAACTTGTACAAAATAATATTGTGTTCTTTTTTTCGTAAAAATTTTAGAAAAAAAAACTTCAACAAAACAAAACTTATTTTGTCTTATATTTTCTGTCCTACAACCTATGAGGAGTTTTCTTCAAACATGCCTACGAGAGATTATATTTTGATCTTAAAAGCACCAAAATTCTATTAATGCAAGACCATAAAAACAAACTAAATGTTCATCCCAACCATCTCTTCTACTCATAAAAAGACAATATTTCTAAAGCTCATACTTCTCTTACTCCCAACCATGTCTTCTACTCATAAAAAGACAATATTTCTAAAGCACACCCTTCTCTTACTGCGCGTAATAATCAAGAAAAAACTGGGGTGAAACAAGAACACAGCAGAAAGGCCAACCATGAACACGTACTTCAACGACCTGCTCTAATACAAATTATGCAATTGAAACACCACTATTAAATTCCTAAATACCCTTAAAATTTCAATTCTCACTCATTGACTCCATTCCCTAAACACTTTCAACCAAATTAAAAGGTTTAAATAACATATAACATCACCCTTTGTATGGTACACTGGATCGGAAGAAGCACGACGTCTAGGACGAAGATGCTAATTGCTTCAATTTAGCCTGTAAAACAACCCCAGCTTCATCTGCCACGTTTTTCTTTTTTGATGCAACCTGCGGTGAGATTTGTACAAAATTCATTTTCCGTTTGGAGATAAAGGGAAAGGTGATATGAGAACTCTTCTTAACTTCATTTCAAAAAACACATTAACAAAAAGGATTGGCAGAATGCAGGTAAAAAATCTGTCACACAAATGTTAGATTGTGATACATTACAATATGACAACAATATATGCTGTACACAAATGCTACCAACACACTAATTCGGTAGGCTTTGAAGCCTTGATTGATGACTCTCCTATAGTTCTTGATAAATTACAACCAACTGTGGCAACAAGAAAAGAGTGTTATGTTGTATTTGTATAACAAGTTTATGTCAAAAGCATCCTTGCACTCACTTAAACCTGAACAAAATTCGCAACTCAACACGAGTCACAAGGTGGCTTCAAGATCTATTTGGATAAACCTTTTCATCTAAAAACAAAAACAGAACTTCACCTATGCACAAATTTTCAACCCATTAGATTATGATGGGTCACCATTGAAATGCTTTTCCCATCTGAAACACTGCCCCAGTTTATTTCAAGCCGTACTAAACCACCAAAGCTCGGCGAGGCCAAACCACAAAATTCAAGAAGAATTCTAGAAAATGCAGTACCCCACAAGCGTAATGGCAAAGAGTAACTATTTACCGCATATAAAAAAACATCAATAGATTTTAACAGCAATTCATGAACATCGATAGATTTTAATAGCAATTCATGACAGACAGTGCATCCAGACACAACAGCTTGCTATACGCAATAGGAAAGGTACCTCAACAAGTTGTTCAAAGTTTGATTTGAGCAGGTTGATTTTTCGCTCGCAATAATCTTTACCTTCCTCCATAGTTTTCTGCTCCCGCATAACACGCATAACAATCACAGTCAATGAACAAGCAAGTAACAAACTGCACAAAGCTCTCTCGGTAAATCCAATACATAAAACCTAAATGCGATACATACAACCTAAATTGAATACACAAAACCTAAGTGTCACAAATAAAACCTAAATGCGACACACAAAACCTAAATGCGAGACATAAAACCTAAAAGCGATAAATGTAGAAGCGCAAGGTTTGACCTCGATGAAGTATCCGGTGCCGACGTCGATCAAAACGTGGGTGGAGTCCTGGAGAGTGGCGGGGACGTAGAGGGAGGCGGTGAGTGGGACGAGGATTTGGCTGGCGGGAGGACGGACGGCGAGGTCGTTGAGGGCGGAGGAAGCGATCTCGAGGCGAGTGGTGGCGCTGCGAATATTGTTGAGACTGTCTTGCAGAAGATTCACTTCCAGATCGGTTTGTTCTTTCACCGCCTTCAACTGCTCCACGCTCATCCTCTCCAAACCCATCGAACCACTCTTCCAAGAACCCATCAAACTCTCTGTCTCGAATGCAACTCCTTCAATTCGATTCGATTTCGATGACGATTCGCAACACCTCAACTTCTTCCAGGTATTAATTATTATTTAGTGTGATAAATAATATTAGAGAAAAAACAAATTTCGTCTTAAAAGATATAATTTAAAGAAACTTTCTTTCTAAGAATTGTATTTTGAATATTGTATGTGTCATATTATCATTTCAATTTATCATAAATAAATATCTTTAAATTTAAATGAATTTAAAGAACTTTTTCATGATATCTTTTACGAATATAAATTTATTTAAGAAAACTATGAATTTACAATTGTTCTGGTTCGAAATTTAAGTATATAATATAGTTTAACTTATTAAAAACCATTTTAACCGATTAAAATTATCATATCAATATAAATAAGTTTCTTATTCTTTCTAAATATGAATTAAGTTAAACTTAAACATGCATCGAAAATTTTATTGAATTTTCTCAATAAAAATTGTCACAAAGATTATAAGTTAATCTTATTACGCTGAAAATTATCATTATTTATTTTCTTACATGGATCGTTAAAATCTGTTTTGTCATATTGATCTTGATTAGGCTTGTCATAGGTATTTTATTGTGAAGTAAAAAAGTTTAAAAGTTCACAGGTAGTGATAAAATATATGGTTCAAGAACTTCTTTTTTATTTTTTTTTTGCCAATTTTTCTTTTCACGATTCTAAAAAATGACACCCAGCCGAACAAACCAGAGGGAAAAGGCCAAGAAGAGTGAGCAAACAGAAACTGGATTTGGATACGGCCCACAACGCGTAACCCAATTAAACGGCCCTAAAAAAATGAATGTGGGTCCAGAATGAGTTTGCAAGTAAGTTCAAAAAGTCCATCATATGAGGTTTTAAATATGGTCCCAAATCATAACATGGTTTTTAACTTGTTTCACCCGACATTTAATTCCAGGGACCCATCAATTATTGGGAGCTGACCCTTCTGTTTAACAATAATTAAGAAAACATGTTGGCATCCTAAATTCGAAAACCCCACCAATAATCCATGCATACAAAAGTACAACAACATCAACAAAATCATCACTTCGGAACTTGAAGACAAATCCTTCCCTCTTCTTTTTTTCACTACTTTCCTCTCTTTTTCTCCCATCACAATATAACTATTTTCACACCCATTTTCATCATAAAATTACAAAACCATCTTTCACCAAAATACCAATGAGACCTAAATCCAATCATACGAGACATTGATATCACTCTCAACCCAAAATATTAAGTCAATAAATTTATAGGTTTTTATCCTTATATAATATTCTACTCTTATTTTTAACCAATATAAAATTTAGACTCAGACTTAAATTTCTAACAACATCTCACATGATTTCTAAATAATTCAACTACTGTTTTTTCTAAAATATTTAAACATCACTGTAATTTTCCTTCAAGTTCGTGATAGATCATGTTCAACAAACCTTGTGTGTGTGTGTTGTACTATCTTGTTATGTAGCAGTAAAGCCTGACATAATTAGTACACAACTAACGTTGAAATAATTATGTCACATAATGTTAGAACAGCTATTACAGAGCTAAGCTCGTTAATATATTCATTTTCTGTTCGTGTGTAAAAATGAAAATTTTATTATCGACTAAAAAACTTTTTTTCAGAAGTAAAAAATACATTTGTTAATTAATTGTTATGCACTGAAAAAGTGGTCACGTGCTTTTTATTATTTAAAAAACAGAGTATAAAACGACTAAAGACTTGCTCCACCATATCATACTCGTGCCCTGTGTAAATTTCATCAGAGATCCTCTGCAAGGCTGCACAACTTTCTTTCTCAACAAATAAAAAAATATATAAAATTTCACAGTCCTGCACCTGTAAATGATTGGTAAAATTCTCTTAGTTACACTAATAGTTTGTAATGAAATTTATTTACCCTACACTTTAAGTGGAGAGATAAATGAGTATCCCACTTTCAGAAATTCCACTTGACTTGGTTTTTCAGAAAGGATTTCTACTCTTGGCTACATGACTTAAAACAGCTTATCAATATGTCAGGCATCTTATAAATCAAATATAACTGTGTCCAATTTCCCTTCAAATGGTCCTCAAATATGTCAGGCATCTTATAAATGAATTTTAAATTTGGAAGATATCTGAAACAGAATCCCCAAATTAGTTTATGAAAGAAAGAAAGAAAGAGATGAATGCTTCAGGTGATCCTTTTGGCACTTAAAAAAAAAACTAAGCTCTCTCAGCATTGTGTTAAATTTGTGTGCTGTGAAGCAGATAAGGCAGGGTGCAGAGGCACATGGAAGTTTGCAAGGGTGTGCAAATAAAAGTCAAAGACATAACAACCAGTTTAAATATGCCATTATTGAGATGCAACACATCAGCAAAATTTGAGTTTTTAATTTTTTTTTATGCATGTATATATATATCAGTAACAACCCCAGATTGAGTGTTGCATCAAATGCACCAACACTATCTTTTGTTTTCACCCTTGGTGAAAACATGAAAAACAGTGTGCATTAGACCTATGTGAGTAGATCTTTATTTCAAGACTTGAATACAGGCTGTACCTAACCTTATCTTTCCTTAAATACAGAAATAGCCAGAGTACAAGTTCCCAGAAAGAGTACGTGGAAATTACAAAAACTGGCAGAGAAACCAAAGATGCTCCAACGAAATCAAACATGGTGGTCAGTGGGCTTCACAACACCCAAATCAAATTTACTTCACTTCTGTAATACTATATTTATATTTATTTATTATATAGTGGCTTGGCCACACCAAGTTCAGAAGAAAAAGAGAAAAGAGGGGCCAATTTTGCTGCAGATTAAAGAACAGAAAGCACACTGAAACAAATACGGATTCAAAATTGAAACGTCATGCAACAAAACGAGTTGCAGAATACATGGAAACAAATAAAGTGACAAGAGAGGGAAAGAGGTAAAGAAAGAAACAGATGGGATTTTATTCACATCACTGGCACCCCAAAACAATCCACTTACATACAAGAAAACATTATTCTCACGCTGATCAATCTAAGAAATGGCTAAGAATTGAAGATAAAAAAAATCTCAAAACAGTAGTCATACGGAGTACAACCAGAGCTTTTTTCTTCTTCTTTTATCTTTCACACACACCAGTCACATCTGAAAACAACATAGACCATCAAGGGGCGTGAAAGTAGAGGAGATAGAGACAGAGCATAACTCACTACCACCAGCAGCTGCACCAATTTCACATTACCACCTTAAACTAACCTCAAAACATGTCACAATACCAACCCATGTTGGAATGTAAAGTAGGGTGCTCCAACAATCTGGGAGTGACGGTTGAATTTGGGAAACACAATCTTTTCACCTCAGAAACAAGCTTGCAAGCACTAAGAATTACTTACCTTAACTGCAACCACCACCAAACTTGTAGACCCAGTTAGTCAAAACTCAAAACCCACTACGCAAGTGAAACAGAAGCAACCATTTTCTTCAACTTGAACTTCTACCACCACAACAACATTACAAATTCAACCGCACTTCCACACCGACCAAGCTTCAACATTTCAGCATCACAACACCTCATTTTCCTCCCTCTCCTCCAACAAAAGCCCCAGAATCTAAAACAATTATCCAACTTTCTTAGCACCTAGTTAATTTTCCAAACAAGAAGCAGGAAGTAAAATAAAACCCTAATTGAATAATTTCTTAATCGATGGACTTCTCCACTCAAAACTAAGAGAAAAAAAACCTAACCCTAAGAATCTCCTGCTTCCCCACACACAACAAAGCAACAGCCACAACACGAGATTATATATATACCAAAAAACACCACCACCACCTTCCTCCACCACCACCGCCACCGTTACCCAATCAACGATGCTCGTCATCCCTCCGGCCAGAATTCCCAGGTCCGCCGGACAACGAGGCCAGCAAATTCAGATGTCCCGGAAGGTAATTCCCCACCCTAGCCGCCGACGCTTCTCCGATGGCCTGCTGCTGCTGACGTTGGTGATGAGCAAACAGAGACGCCTGCTGCTGCGACACCGACACGGCGGCGGGCTGCACGACCATTTCCGGAGCGGCGGCGAAGCTCCAAATTTGTCCGTAATCGGGGCGAGCAGGGAGGGCCCACAGTCCGGGCGGGGTAGAGGGGCCCACGAGGGAGGGGCCCACGGAAACGGCGTCGTCCTTGGAGGTGTCATCGTCGGTGCGTATGCGCTTGCCGAGGATGAAGGGCGTGGGAGCGAGGAGCTGCGGCTTGTGGTCGGAGGCGGAGGAAGGCGAGGAGAGGGAGGCGGAGTTGGCGGCGCGTACGGAGAGGGAAACAGAGGAGAAGCTGGCGGGCGTGGTGCCCGTGCCGGTGGCGGCGATGATGGAAGGCTCGGCCTGGCGCAGGAGCCACTCGATGGTCTGGCCGTCTGACTTGTGGCCAAGCTCCCGCGTTAGCTGGAAGACTCTGGCGGCGCAGATTATGGGCATTCGTATGCGGCGGCCGCGTCCGTCGACCTTGCTGTGGCGGTCCTTGGACGGCGGCTTCTTCACGGCCAGCGCCTGCGGCTGCTGGCGCTGCGGGTCAATGATTGCGGCGTTAGAGACGCCGTTAGTGTTGCCGTCAGAGGTTGACATGTGTGCGGTTTATGGTATATCTGTGTGTGTGTTATTGTATTGATTTTTGAGAGTGGGAATGAGAAAATGAAAAAGATGAGATTACAGTGAGTGAGTGTGTTTGAATGAAAGAGAAGAGTTTGATGAAAGAAGGAAGGAAGGAGGGGAACAGCCCTCTAATCATTGAGCGGCAGCAGCTGGTGGAGACAGGAGGAGGGCACATGGGTGCTGGGCTCCACCACTCCTCTTTCCCACGCGCCTTCCCTCACTCTCTCCCACCACCCTTTCCCTTTTACCACCCCCTCTTTTCATTTCTTCACCCCCCTTCTTCATTCTTCACATCAAAGCAAAACTTTGTCCCTTTGCGCACCGTTTTCACTTTCAGTATTTAACAAATGGGACACGCTCTGTTCACCAGAGTATAGGGTACCCAGAGAAGAGAACGCGCTGGGACCCACTCACCTTTATTTTTCATATTCTTTATTACTTTAGTTTTATCAAATATTTTTTAAAACCATTACAATCATTTTCGTTTTCACAAATTTATGCTGAATTATTGAATGCCTACACGTTTTTACTACACCACCCAGACGTTATTGTTAATTAATTTATGTATAAAAATTAACCGCAGAGGGAAATAAATATAAAAAATATAAAATATATAGAAAATGTAGTATTAAAAATGTTCTAATATTCAGTTTTTTTTTTTATTAAATATAAGAAGTAAGTAATGAAATGATCTACTACATTAGGTACTTTCGTTATCAGAGTGGAAGTTTCGGGTAATCTGGAGCTAGCTGTTATATCTTCATCATCCAATCCTGTTTTCCCACGTGGCCTTCTTCCCGAGATATATCCAAATTATTATTTTTCCACATTACTTATTTAATATTCGGCGTGAAACACGCTTTGCAACTATTGCCGCTCGGTTTGGGCTTTTACGCCAAGGCCCTTCTGGCTCAAATGGGCCACAAAAGTTCATTTCCCATGGTTAAAAAATAGCAATCAAAATATCAATTTTCTTACTTAATAAATACATTTTCATTATTACTTACTAGTAGAAATATAGGCCATTTTTATAAAATTAATTACTAAAGCATAAAAAAATTGTAATTAAATATAAATTTTTTTATTATTAATTATTATAATCGTACAATGAATGAACATTTTTAATCTTTTATTATGAGTAGTATTTTGGAAATTATGAGGATTAATTCAGTTCATATTGCTACGTTGAAGTTTAATTATTAAGCACAAACATTATGAATTAAAATGATTAATATTTACTAATAAGATTAGGTTTGATAAGAGAGGCAAAATGTTAGTGTTCACGGCAATGCTTTCCAGATTATTGTGAAAATAGTTTTAGTAGAATCAAACACAACAATTTATAAATAATCTTCCATTAATAATTATCAATTAAGAAAAACACATTCATCAAGCCCAAAGATTTTTTTTATTCTCAAAAAAAGTGAGTTTGAATGAGGAGTATTAGTTTGCATGAATAATCTTGTGTTAAGATTGTGATCGTCATTGATTCATTGGAAAGTGTTTTCAGCTAATGAAAGAATTGTGGGGTACTTTCCTTTTCCAGCTTGCAAGAACCCAAAAAGGAACTTAGACTATTTTAGTCACACACCAAACAGGGCGTAAGAAAAAAGAAGAAGAAAAATGTAGGACCCATCCCTTCCTAATTTGAAAAAGCCAAAAAAAAAGTTAACACGTCATCAAATATATTCTTCCAACATTATATTTTAATTCAAATTTATTATGAGTCATATTTTTTATAAAAGTCCTGGTTTATTCAATTAGACTCTATTTTTTATTTTACATTTTTTACAATTTTGAATCAATAATAAAATGTGAAAAAAATGCATGTTAGAAAATATAATGCTGAAATGAAACTTAAAAGTTCATAATGTTCGTAATAGAATTTAAAAATATTATCACTCTTAAACACAATTTACATTCGATGTTGGAATCAAGCATAATATAAAGAATAATGATATTTTAATCTATTTTTTTTGACTCATTTTTAATTCACTATTTTAATTATCATTAAATCATCACATCACATCACAAAAAAAGAATTAAAAAAAATGATCTAGTAGTGATTGAAGTACTATATTAAAAATGAGTCAAAAAAATAGATAAAAATATCATTTTCTTAATATAAAAGCGTTTTATATCTCTGCCATAACAAAATACCATTAAAATTTGTAGTAGGTGTATTTTATGATCAAATATTACATTTTCACAAACAACACTGCAAAAAATACCATTGGATATAATGTTATACAAACTTTCCACCCAAAGCTATGAATCCAAATCTCATAACAGAATTAACGTTAAGAATGAATTGAATATAGTTTCAAAAAATTAAAAGTTTCTTATTATGATAAATATTTATTATAACGACGTGGAACGCATTTGTTATCGTTAAGAATTTAAATGTGAATTTAAATTTTATATTAGTTAAAAATAAAAATTATATGAAAATAAAGATCATAAATTTACTATTTTAAAATTTTAAATTGAAAGTAGTGTAATATTTTATGCGGACGAATTATGAAATTTGACTGTTGATGTTTTTTATTGAAGTAAAAGTTAAAGTTTTGTGAACTTTCTTGAATCATGGTAATGTACATGAAACATGATGTGAAGGCTCTTATAGAGTGCAGTTGTAGCAGTGGGGTTGGTAGCAAAAAAGAAAAAAGAAATCCTAAAGCAAAGAGTATCGTATTAGAATTAGAATGGTATTTTGTGATGATGGATAAGTACTTCTTTGTTTGATTTGGTTGTTTAAGATGATGGATTCCTAAATGATGGGCTAATTCGTAGTATGGTAGGCATCTTTATATCATCTTTGTATATCGATAGTCACTTCTTGGTCAAATGTTCACACAGAAACAAAGATACTTACTATTCTCTTAACCCCTTTTTATTATTATTATTAAAATGATAAAAATATATAATTATTTTTTTTCTGAAATTTTGAGATATTTTTTTCTCAATTTAAAAATGTATAAATTTAATTATTTTAATCTAATTACACTAAATTTTTTGATTTTTAAGATGCGTTTTATGTTAACATTCAAATTGTTTACACTCTTTAATATGTTATCGCTTCAATATTACCTTAAAAATACATTTGACACATCAGGAATATTTAATGTGTAATTTAGTTGAAAAGACTATATTCAACAATTTTTAAGTTTGAAGGTCAAAATGTATCAAAATTTCGGACGTGGATGAAATTCTATTTTGCGACAAATTTTAGAAATTAAAAACATACGTAAGCTTATATTTTTTCAGTATTCAACATTTTCGTAACTCTCCAACATTTAAAATATTAAGATTTCATATAAGAAGTGATTAACAGAAGTTGTTCTTAAGAAAATATGTTTATACAGAAAGCAATTAACAAATAATGAAAAAAGAGAGACCGTGATCTTAAATTAAAATAAATTCATTATCTAGTGCACACGGACATATGTTCCATATCTTAAATAGCTATTTTGATGCGCTGTCTCTTGCCTCTTCCGTAATATATTGATACTAAATACCTAAATTATTGATATTAATATATATATACATAATGTGTTTCCTAACCACTACATTTTGTTGTTTAGTGTAAGCAACTCAAAAGGAGCGATTGATAATTATGCCAAGGATTTGATCCACCCTTTTTTGATTTGCATACTCCCACTTCTCCGCTTGAAATGATGGAACATTCCATGCTAGCACATTAAAATATTTGATCATAATCCTATTTCTGTAATTTTATATTCATCCAAGGAATCTACTCACACATTCTTCTAAACAACCTTTTTAATTACACTTAATGAATAATCGAGAGGAGAAAAAAAAATCTGTATCTGCTAGAATACAACCCCATTATGTAAAATGTTAAAGAAATTAAAAAAATATATTTTATTTAAATGAAATATAGCATCACTTATATTTAATGTCCGACATCTATGTACTCCGAGTGTTGTGGTTGAGGTAGGTTTATGATAATGGACAAACGCTGGCCTTTCCTTTGTTGGTGGCCAGTTTTAAATAACTCTGTAGCTTGTTACCATTTTATGAAATTGATGAAACTAAGTCAAAATTGGCGGCAGGATCAATACAGTGTTAGAAAGAGAAAAGAAAATTGAAAGTCACCATTGGAAGAATCTACATACAATAGACAAAATTTGGCTCAAAACTGTCAAAGTCACCTAAATTGGGATGGTGGTGAAGACTTTGGAGAGATTACATGTCAGAAGTTCAAACCTCACTATTGCAAGGAAAAAAAAAACACCAGCACACACACGTTGGTGTCACCTCAGAAACAAACATTGACTTGGTGGTTAAATGTTGTGACTTTTGAAAACATTTACGCGCATAGGTTTTATAAATTGTTGCTTGATATGGAGCTAATTGTATAAGCAGCCTATAATGAGCTAATGAAACAGTATTCCAAGCTTTTGCATCATTGGAATTGTCCGTGACAACAAAAATGAAAAACAAAAATAGTAGAAAAAATAAACAGAACTTCGCATGGTATTGAGAAAAATACAACAGACACTGTCATACAGTATATCTCCAAAGATGTTAATTTTGTTCTCTTAAGCAATATCTCCGTGTCCAAGGTTTTACCCACAAATATAGTTTCTTCCTCCAGCGAAGGTTACCCCAAGAATATGCTTCCGGGGATGAAATATTTGACGTGTATGAATTATGTCTTCATGGGTGTAAAGCATGGAGATAGTGAGATAAACTAGTTCTGAGTTGGAAATTTGAATGGTAGTGGGATTCAGAGAAGGCCACTTCTGAGCAGATACATCTAAATCAGTCAGGATTCACTCGGGAGAACATTGTAGAAATGATAAATCTCGTCTTGGTCCATGACACCAACCTCTGTCGAGCAAACAGAACAGCAAACTTGCTTGAATGTTTCACCGTTAGTTGAATTAGTGTCATTTCTATCAAATCTTTCACTTCCTCTATTTCTTTTTCTTGATCTTGAAGTATTTTGTTTCAAAACCTTGTCATTCCCGATTTTGCAGTTTGCAACAAATACTGCCCTGTACTGGGTCAAATATTTTTCATGCCTGCAAGAAACTAAAGAAGGTCAGTCATTCAAATCATAAGTCACCACCGACAGGTTAGTCAAACCTGTCACGAACAAATATAGTGTCATTCGACTATATTATTTACTTGGACACGATACCCGCTAAAAAATAATATTGTTTGAAAGCAAACTCTAATTTTTGTGTCCTTTCTATAATAAATTTCTCTGGTGTGTTTGAAATCTATATCAGTAGCGATTGTAGTAGCAGAACATCTGCATAAATATAATACTGATCCATGAGTAGTGCTGCTCATTGAGAAAAGTTCATGCTTGCAGTTGTTAGCCAGGAGAAGATTCCAAAAGTAAAAGGTGAAAAGGCGAAAGTTTAACAGGTTAGTGGATAGGATAGTGATGGCGCTACAAAATTCTTGAACTTTTTCCAAAAACTCATCTTTAAGGAGTAGAACTACTTTCTCCCACTAAAGTGTTAGTTTTTTCAAAATAATTTTTTTTTTCTATGATCGATTAATTTTATCCAGAGACAGAGTATCAAGATGTATACAGAGAAATTTTGAAAAATGTTTACAGTAAAGCAATATATTAGTCTCTTGTCTTTATCAGCAACGCATATTTTCTTATTCCACTCCTCTCCTTACGGGAAGGAAATTTTCCGAACATTAAATGATCATCTAAACAGAATGGATAATTGTGCTTGTCGTCTCTAATTATCACACAACAAAAGCACGCTTCTACAAGGTTTACTGCACTTTGTACTCGTGTAATTATATAAAGAACCTCCAAGTCCATTCGCAGACACAGGTAATAAATCACTGCTCTGGATGAAAACAAATCATTTGTTCAATCTACCAATATAGTAATTCCTTATGCCAAATTAAAATGTTAGTTTAAGTAAAAATATATACGTATGGCCATGCAAGCAAAACAATAACTCAAAAGTGCACCTCTGACATTCTAGGCAGAGGGTGGTGAAGCAAGCAGGGCAGCTAAGCACAGCATCGGAGACACGTCCTTGCCTCTTTTTATGAATCCACTGTTCATTCTTATCATCAAGATCCGGGTCATAAAACTCTGGTTTGGTTGTGTAGTCTATTTCGTCATCATCAGAAACTGGTATTTAAATTAAATAAAGAAAAATTATACGGTTAGCTAGCTTAATGCTGGGTCACATGTTGCAAATGCAGCGGGAAGTTCACGGTATTAAAGAAAGGATAACTTTCCAGATATAATCTACCAGATGAATGATTGTAATGACAGCATTGAGGTCTAAACCTATTGCATCGAGCAAACACACATATTCCAAACTACTGCTCAACCCCAGTGGCTCAAAGAACACACTTTAAATCAAAGAATAAACTACACCAGCAAATGCAACATGTACAAACACCATGCAACTTATTGGGGAAAAAGAATTTAAAGGTATATCAATTGCAAAATATGTATATGGAGTTCACAGATGCCACATGACAATGCTGACTTCAATAGTAATGATAACAACTTCAAAGCAGGAAGTAAAAAAGCAAACAAGGGTAGAATTAGAAACTGTGACTGATTAACCTAAAGCATCAATACATGCCAAGCACACAATTTGAGAAAGAGCTGGACTAAACCAACTGGTTTGATTTATATAAAAGAGATTGGTCAAATATCTGGTCCAATTTAATCACAAATGTAGACTCAAATGATTGGTTAAACTTGTCCTGAGCAGGTCATTTTTATAGTGGTGAATGTTTCTTGAGTTATTTTCATTTTCTTTTTTCAACGAGATAGATGACATCGATTAAAATATTATCATATTATGGACATATATTAGTGTTATTCTTAATGTCTTGAACTTAAGACTGTCACATCTATTAACCTGAAAGTAATTACAATGACTAACAAATGGTATCTTTATTTCTTAAGAAAATATAAAAGTGAGTCAAATACTAAAAGGCAATTCATAACAGCCAAGAGAAAAGTTAAATTATGTTCAAGATACTTGAAATGACTATTTGAACCTGCACTTTTCTCAGCTTCGTTTCCAACATAAAGCTAACCTATCTTGCATCAAACCTCTTAGAAAAAGATCTTGAATCAACTTATTAATCTAATCATGTCCATTATGCTACAATATCCTATCCAAGGTAAGATCCAATCTCTGCTTCGACTACAATCATTCTACTCTTTCAAAACAGTTAGTGAATTACAATTTGAAATGTATTCCATAATCACATCAGCGTTCACTATTATTTGAAGAAAACCATATTAGGGCAGAGTATCTTCTTCTAATCCCGAGTCTCACCAACACAATAGGGTTAGCAGCGATGACTTCCCGCTAAACAAGAAAGGATCAAGATAAACTGCAAGGTAAATTGTGACCGTGTAGTGTCATCTGTAAAAATTCATTGGATGCAAATATATGGTCTTCAATCACAGGGATTTCATAACACCTCTCATCAAATTGGGGAAAACAAGCAATAAGTGTTAAAAAATAATCTGTTACTTTGACATCGAACCAATAAAATAAACTATTCTGATGAAATGAACACACATAATTATTAAAATGAAAAAGATTGAAAGTGCTCAAGCTCAACTGATAATTATCAACTCCAACGTTTTGCATTTTCAGTTGAAGGTAGCATGAAGAATGGAAATGAAAAAGAAAAAGCTGCAAAAGTTTGGGATGGCGAAAATAGTTACCCGTTTGTTGCGAATTGGTGGGTGAATGGGTGACAGTGTTGTCTCTTACGCCATCATCTTCATCCATGTTTCTCTTGCTCAAACTCTCTAAATTTTCAAGACAAACGAATTGAATCCACCCAAGTGCATTCTTTTTTTTTTTTTTTTCTAAAACGTCTATTCATGGAGCTATTAAAGCCCGATAAAATTGGGCCTTAGCCCAACTTTTACCGACCAGATATATGCTTTTTCTTTCTGCACCCATCATAATATTTAAAATAGTCATTTTTTTAAAATATATTTTTGATCTCTTAACTTTCAGTGAATTTTCGAATTAGTCCATCTCGAAACTTTAGACCAATTTAATCCTTCATCTTTTCTAAATACGTGGGTTTAATCTTTTTAATCAAATTTTATTAGGTTTATTTGATGTTTCGTACGCATTCCAAAATTGTATTTGAGTTGTTTATATTGTTTGACACATTTTTGCTTTAATGTTAAGTCAAATACTAGTTTGAAACACGCTTGGAATGTCAAATAAACTTAACAAAATTTGATTAAAATAATTAAATTCATGTATTTCGAGAAATGAAATACTAAATTGGTTTAAAGTTTCAAAATTGACTGATTCCTAAATTCACTGAAACTTAAGGTAACAAACACATATTTAACCCTTCTATTATTTGTAAAGGCGACTTCTTGATTACCTCTCTCAGAAATCTTTTGAAATTTCTGGAAGATTTCTCAAACATATTTTCTAGAAGAAGATTTTCATAACAGAGTGTTTAGAATAAGATTTCTATATTTCATTCAGAATAAGTTTTTTAGAATAAGTTTTCCAGTATGAGATATTTTTCTTAATTAACTTTCTGATACATATGATATGAGCTCTAAAATTAGTGTATCGATGTAAATTATTTTTGACAAACCCTTTTTCTCCTTTCGTAATGATCTATAATGCAAAATATATATTGTGGAAACTAGTTTATGTAATGTGTAGAAAAAGAAATTACCAAATGTGTAATACAATACAAATAATGCATTTTTTTATAAAAAGTCATGAAAAGGTTGGAGGTGTGAAAGTGATAGAATATAATGGGCCTAAATGAATATAAACTTTGACCCTGGAAAGAAAATTGAACTCAAAATTCAATCTTACCAATAAATGTTTTGAATAATAAATAATAATTTTTATTCATTGGTAATTATTTCCATAAATGATTCTATATTTAAATTATTAGGTAAAGAACATAAAAGCTGAATAAAAATAAAACAACGATTAAGAGTCCGTGTGGGGTGGTGGCGCAGTTAGCTAGCGCGTAGGTCTCATAGCTTCTGAGTAATCCTGAGGTCGAGAGTTCGAGCTCTCTCATCCCAATCCTTTTTATTGAAAAAGTTGTAGATTTGTAAAATGGATATGAAAGTATTTAACTTTTATTTTTGGTATGCCATTATTTTTAAACATTTATTTTGTTAGATTGAAGTTCTGACATATATAATTTTTTTGAAGTTAATTCACTACAAATAATTAACTTTACGGAAATAAGAAATACCAAATTCTTATGAATGAATAAAACGTACAAAATTTTAAAGCTGGATCTAGTACTGTGATCAACATGTATTAAATAAAACTTATAGCATTATACTATTTTTAATGTATCAAAATTTTAAAGTTCTATTTCATTGTATTTTTAAGTGTTTCTGTAATCTTATATCAATAATAATTATATTAATCTAATTAATTATTTTATGATTTCACATTATGTTGTTTTGTTAATTTTAATTTTTTTACTCATTTTCCCCATCAAACTAATTATATTAAAATGTGTGATTGTTGGGGAAATTCCAACCATCTATGACTAATTTAATAGTTATAACACGAAGTAACATATATGTATCAACTTAAGTAAAAAAAATATTTTAATGTCATTAATTATGTACAAAATTAATCCTTGTGATAGTTAAAGATGGATTAAATTATTACAGAGGTCTTTATTTCTTTAGTTGAAATCTCAAGTAAGTTTTCTTATTTTTATTTGACTTAATTGAATCTCTATTTTGAAAAATTTATTATAATTATATCATTTCGGTTAGCAGTACACTAACGGTGCTAATTACGTGTCACAATTATAGAATGGGACTAAATGATTCTACAAAGGAAAGAAAATTGAATTCAAAATTTAATCTTAGTAATAAATCTTTTGAATCGTAGATGTGATCTTTTATTCGTTGGTTACTATTTCTATACTTGATTTTATATTTAAATTATTAGATAAATGTAATGATAAAACAGAAATTAGAAATACGTGCGGGGTGGTGGCGCAGTTGGCTAGCGCGTAGGTCTCATAGCTTCTGAGTTATCCTGAGGTCGAGAGTTCGAGCCTCTCTCACCCCAATTCAATTTTTAGTTTTTGAAATTATTTTTAAACATATATTCTTATGAATGAATCAAATATGCAAATCCTAAAGCTGGATGTAGTTATCAATTTTGAATCTTGTTATCAATTTTAAATTTTGAATCTTGTTATCAATATTAAAAAGTTGGACGATTATACTTAAAGGAAAATACACGAAATAACATGTATGTCACAGATTTAATAAAAGAAACATTTCAATGTCATTGATCTTATTTTTAGTTACAAAATTAATCCTTTGTAATAGAGAAAAATAATAAATCATTATGACATTTGTGGGTATTATTTAAATCCGTCATAATTTTAAAGAGATATTTTTTGTATTGATTTGGTAAATATGGATAATATTTATTTTTTAAATTGGATATAAATAATTATTATGTAGATATACATATTTGGTTCGAATTTGTTTCCGTGTTCTCATATTCATGTTGGTTTTTATATCAATTTCTGTTTTCAAATTGTCAAAACATTTTTTATTTTGTAAGTAATATATCTAAAAAACTTTTTTAGTAGTTTTATTTTTATTTTTCTCATTAGTTCCATAACGTTTTTATAAGATACCCGTTTAATAATGTTTTTCCTTTTTGATATTTGATGTTAAAAAAAAGACACGAGTATCTTTTAATATTAAATAAGTGATAATATTGTATTTTTCTGTTGTGATTTTTATGTTTTTGTAAAATATTTAATTGAATATTGAAATAATAAAAAAATGAATGAGTATATAAATAATACGAAAAATTATTACGAGGGAAATACATATATAAGTTATTATAATAATAAATAATAAATAAGACTAAAAAACACTTAATCTTCAATATAATAAAGTTCACTGTAAAAGCGCTATAATAATAAGTATACTAAAAAAGGCACGATATTCAGTAATTAAACACATGGATAGATAATGATTTAATTCATAAGTATAAGATCAAATTTACATGCGAAGTATCTAACAAATAAGTATAATATTTTAATTAATTTTTTATGGACAAGAAGATAACAACTTATTATATATAATTCTTTATAATTCTAAATATACACTATATACAATTAGATATTTTGTATAGAATGCATAATTGTTTTTCTTATTTTATAAGTAAAACATTTCCTATTATAAAATCATCTAAATACCTAATATTCGTTAACAAAAATAAAAAACAAAGAGTCATAATTTGTTTATGTATAATTTGATGAATAAAAAATAATATTATTATGATTGATTGTTAAAATAAATTGTTTACATAAAAATATTTTCCAGATTTTGATTGGGTCGTCAAGAAGTAGTTTCTGAGGTAGATGAGAAAATCTGCAATGACCAATTCAGAGTGGGCTCATTGGCAGGAATAGGAAGAAAGTCAATAAAATCGAGTGGACAATATATTAGTAAATAGTATTTAGAAAAAAAATATTGACTTTTCTACACCGTATTTATATGAACATTGAGAATATAGGTTTTGTTGATATATATCTCTTCTAATAATGTAATAACCACACTTCTTTCGCATATTTCAAGGATCTTTTATTATTATAATAATTGGGCTTCTTCAAGTAAATAAGTTCTATATATATTTGTAATACGTGAAAATGAGACTAATTTACTTTTATCATATATAATTTTCAAATAACCTTATTTCATTTAGTATACAATAATTTCATAAATATTAGATTGTTATTGAATATAAATATTATGCTAAATATGATAAATCGGACATGACTGCTGTACTGTTTTTGTAATTAATTTTTACTAGATAAACTCTTAAAATTTCTTTTAGGAACTAGATATATCCTAAATGAACCAATATAATCTTCCGCTTTTTTTTTTTTTTATTCATGCTTCTCTTCAAATTGTGCTGTATTTATTGTGTTGTTTTTGCATTTAAAATATATTAATTATGATATTAATTTTTATATATTTCAAATTATTAGAATCTATATATTTTAAATATTAATTTTTATATATTTCAAATTATTAGAATCTATATATTTTAAATATTAAACTACGGAGTGAGCTTTGTTATCGATTATAAATATTAGAAAATACTAACAATCAGTACTTGGATAGTTTATATCTGTAAAATCAGTATAGACAAGAAACATATATAATATAATTTAGAACAACATGCGAGGTACCCATCTAACATAAATTTACAAATCAAACTGATTAAGCTCAGTCTGATGCTAAAATCTAGACTTATAGAAAATTTAATCGTGTTTTTTGCTTTTGAAGGAACTAAAAAGAACCAAATAATTAGTCCTACAACATCCAGCATAAACTTATTTCATCATGCCTAAGCAAACGTTTTTACTATGTGAACTATGTTTATAGAAAAGGTGTAATCATGAAACTCTAAATAAAAAGGTTTACTATTTGTTGGTTCTTTTATAAAAATGGGTAACTTTGACTTATTTATTATTAAAATAAATCAGTTTATTAATTAATTATTAATTTATTAATGATTTAATTAATTTTTTTTACAAAATTGAATTGTTTTAATTTATTTATTATAAAGATAGATCAATTTACTGATTGATTAATTATACCGTAGATTTGAAATTTAATTCTCTCTACTTTTTTCAACTTTTCAAAAAAAATTAAAATTTTATATATTTTTAAAAAATAATATTTTAATAATTTGATTAAGAATATTTTAAATAAAATTTCATTATTATAAAATTTAAAATAAAATGAAACAATAAAATTTAAAATATAAGTTTTAAAATATCAAAATTTTTATAAAACTTTATTTAAAATATTTTTAATCAAATATTATTATTCTACATTTTATAATCAAATTTTATAATAAAATGTAATAATAAAATTTAAAATGTTAAGTTTTAAAATATTAAAATTTTAATAAAATTTTAGTTAAAATGTTTTTAATCAAATTATTAACAATTTATTTATAAAAAAATATATAAAACTTTAAAAATTATATAAAAGTTAAAAATAAATAGAAAGAAGTCAAATCATTAGTAATCTAACTGTCATGTAATTATATAATTAATTATTAAATTAACACATTTTTGTAACAAAATATTTGTAATAAATGGGTCAAAATGATCATTTTTGTAAAAAAACCACTATTTGTGTTTCAAAAATACTATTCCATGGTTTAGATTATACTTGTCAATTACTCTCTAATGTTTAATCAAAGACACTTCTGACCTAATAACACATACTAATTAATTAATCTTAGTATATTATTTTAATTATTATTACGAAATGTTTCATAAAAAAATAATAAATTGCTTCTAAAATGTATATTATATTAATATTAATAACATAAGGTTTATTTAACTTTTGAGTGATCTTTTTAAAAACCTTTGTTCGAATGTAAAGACTCTATTAAGATCCAAACTTCTATAATTTTATATTTACATTTCACAGTAAGTACAACTCTTGTAAAATAAAAAAGAAAAGGTTTCTTATAAAACTAAAATCTTATTTAGACTTTAAGATTTTGACTAAAACCCTTGCATGGAGATGTTATTGGTGTGACTTAAAAAGTCTTCCATTCGAAGGTGTATTAACGAAAGCTTATTTCCTAATCAGCCTGGTAAAACACTGGAAAACAGGCAAAGACTTCTAAAATGGTAAATTTCGAAATTAAAACGTTTTATACACACATAGGAGAAATATAGACCATGACTAAATATGAAAAGGTAGATGATCTGTACAAAATAACACAGTACCTAAAGTCTCAATAATTGTGAGCTTTCATGAAATCCGCTTGGATCGAACAAAGTTCATGTTCATGGCCACGCAAAATAACATCTCTTACAATCCTCACAAGGACTTCTGCAAACATGGCAACGATAGTAATCTATTCACGGAGCCCTTAGCTGCACAAAATAGTTTCCAGATTTTTAAGCACGAACAATACCTGCCTGCAGATACAAACTAACTATCACCACTTGATATCAACATACATCAAACTGAAAACCAAACATAGACACAATTATGTAACAGTTTTATGGCCATGTATAGACAGAAACAATGATCAAGCAATATGTAAGACAGTTCAATAGAGTGCAAAATATGACAACAGAAATGTTAAACAGTAAAATTCGACGGGAAACAAAATTTCCCATCTATTTTGTTTCTCCGAGAGGAACAACAAGCACCATTTATTCAGTATTTCTTAAGATTCCCGACCAACATTAGAATTGAATGAGGCTTTAATGGAAGATAATCCGCCCCGCCGGCTTTCACCATTAAGTTGCAAAGCAGTAGTGAATCTTCATACTTGAATCAATTAAACGTTTAATTGCCTTCAATATCCTAAATTCTATTTTCATTTTTCTTCATCCCCATTTCATTCTACTAAACACAGAGCCTTAACTAAAATTGGAAAAGGAAAACCCATTTACATGAAGTGCAAGACTCCAGAAGTAAATAAAATAGTTAGTTCAGAAATTTAAACCTCCTTCTCTTTATTCCTGCATACACCACTGTGCAAGAGTGCGGGACAAGCAGCTCCACGGTCAAAAGCTCTCAACAAAGAGTTACCATTACAAACAATACATATGGATTTCAGATAAAAATATTGAGTAAAGGAGCTATAAACATGGAAACTATACAGAATAAAAAAAAGCTGGGATACACGTAACAGAATATAACCAGTTTAACGATCTATTCAGATGCAGTTAAGAGCATTAACACCCAAAATATAAAAATGACCACAGAATGAAATATACAGAATAAGTTTTTAAAACCACTGAGAATAACCATAACCAACTCAATGGCTCAAAGATTGGCTGATGTACAAGAAGACATGTTTATTTTCATGAGCATTAAAGCTTCGTCACTCTCTGTAGAAATAAAGCACGGGAATTAACCTCAAGATCGAAGTTGGGCATCAGAACAACCAAGCCTAACAAGCTAAAATCAACAAGCTTAAATGCCACCAATTGTCAATCAAAGCACAATAAGCTTGAAATCAAAGTAAAACCAATGAACGTACAACAACCGAAATCATATAAAACAAATAAAATACATAACCACTTACACAAATTTCAATCCCAACCTTCCCATCCCCTTTCGGGACTGTCCTGCGCAGAGTCACCTCCATCAAAAGGATGCCGCAAATATATTCTAACAGTCCGGTGAACAGGTCTACCATTTCCCCCACTCGCGCCACTGCCACTATCGCTCACATCAGACCTCGACCCACCATCGTCGCCACTGGTCCGCGTCCGATTCTCATAATCTGCGTCATCGGTGGGCAATTCATACCGACAAACGGGGCAAGAGTTATGCAGCTTAAGCCAAGGAATGAGGCAGTCAGCATGATACGCGTGCTTGCACGGCATCTGCGTCACCTGCGTGCCCTTCTCGAACTCGTCCTGGCAGACCGCGCATTGGTTCATTTCCGAGTTCAGCAACTCGTCGTCGACGGTGATAGTGGGGAGATTCTCGACGGCGTCCTTTGCGGCCGGTGGCGTGCCATAACGGTTAGGGTCGTTGTCGGCAAGCAGCTGAATCAACTGCTCGAAGCCGGGGCCGAGATAGTAGTCCCCTAGGTTCGGCGGGGGGTTGGGGCGGAACCCCGTGTCGGAATTCTGGCCGAAGGAGAATTGAATGTTAGCGCCGTCGGCGCGAAGGTTCTGCAGGTAGTTCTGGAGGTAGGTCCTTGGGTCGAACATGTCGGCGGCTTCGCGCCGGGTCCTGGAACCCGCGTTGAGCAAGAGAGGGAGCATGGTATCTATTAAATCGAACGGGAATTCAGGATCCATAGATTCCCCCCCACTCTCATGGGTGAAATTAGGGTTAGGGTTATGACTATGGTTATTAGGGTTCCATTCCTCCACGAAACCTTCCAGACAGATCGGGCAGAACGGTTCCGACTCATCGGTGCACGTGATCCTCTGAGTGCACACGTGACAGAAAAATGGCTTCCCACTGTCCCCGCCGGAAGACATCATTGGTCGTCTTCTTCGTCGTCGTTAATCGCAACACAACCTCTCGTCTTCTCTCTGGTTTCGCTATTTTCTCTCTCTCTAGATGATCGAGGAAGATCTCTTTCTATATAACCGGCCGGGCCCATTTTATTGGGCCTAACCCAAAAACAATAGTTCGGCCCATGAAATGTATATGGAAATTAGAATAGATATTTATATTTATCTAATATTTATAGTTACTTTCTGCTCCTTAATACAATCATCTTCTTTGGGAAAAATCCTCATCGGTAGATTATGTGTAGTCTCATTTCGAAGTCACACTGTCACTTGCCACACCTCCCTCTGCCACCCACTCGCACGAGGTAGAGTTATTCATTTTTCAATGTTGCGTTTTATGTGTATGTGTATGTGTATGTATGGTTCGGTGATTCAACGTGTTGTGTTTTGTTTGTGTAGCAATGGAATTACGATGGTGAGGATGAGTGGGAGAATGGAGGTGGTGTGTCGGGGAATGTTGAAACCGAGGAAGTTCATGCAGAGGAGGAGGAAACTGGAGGTTTTCAAGGATCCTGCGGATGAGGCTCACCAGAAGAATTGGAGGAGAATCATGACTGAAATCGATGAGTCCGGTTCTGCTGTTTCTGTTCTCTCTTCTGAGAAGATTAACAACCAGGGTGTTCCTAAAGCCCTTATTGTTGGTACCTTGATTAGGTTTAAACAACTCAAAAAGTGGAACCTTGTCGTTGAGGTATACAGTTCAACTTTTCTTTTGGTTTTAGTTGTACATGAGTCTAACTTCTTTATTACACGATTCTTTAGATTCTTGAATGGCTTCGGACTCAAAACTGGTGGGATTTTGGTAAGATGGATTATTTCATGCTTATCACGGCATATGGGAAGCTGGGAGACTTCAATGGTGCCGAGAAGATCTTGGCTTTGATGAATAATAATGGTTATGCGCCAAATGTTGTATCTCAGACTGCACTTATGGAAGCATATGGAAGAGGAGGCAGATATAACAATGCTGAAGCGATATTCCGAAGGATGCAGAAATGGGGTCCTGAACCTTCTGCTTTAACATACCAGATAATACTTAAAACATTTGTTCATGTGAGCATACATCTTTATTTTATTAATCCTTTACACTTTTACTTTGAAATTAATTCCTCTTATGAGTTATGGCCGCTAGGTGGTGTTTGTGCTGGTGGTTTTTGTACTTGTGTTACCCTGAGCTAAATTTTGAATAAAAGTCAAATATAATTGATGCCCCGCCACTTAAAGTAAACCACCTTGATGGAAATTGAATTTGATAGGAGGAATGTGTTCATTGTTCGCATATAAGTCTAAGCTGTGAATGAGGCAGCAACAATGACTTACCATGATTGTTCAATTCCCACACATCTCCCATGATAACTATGTTGAACTCGGTGAACATTTCTTAAATATTTTACAGACTGCTATTGAGTCTCTTGACTTTCAGTTTTACATTTATATTGATTCACTTACAGGGGGACAAGTTTAAAGAAGCTGAAGAAGTATTTGACAATTTACTGAATGATGAAAACTCGCCTTTGAAACCTGACCAGAAGATGTTTAACATGATGATTTATATGTTTAAAAAGGCTGGAAGTTATGAAAAGGCCCGTAAGACATTTGCACTGATGGCTGAACGAGGAATTGAACAATCTACAGTAACTTATAATAGCTTGATGTCTTTTGAAACAAATTACAAGGAAGTTTCGAACATATATGATCAGGTATTCGCATGTTTATCACACACAACATTACTTTCTGAAGTCTGAACAAGCCTACTACTTCAACATCATATTATTTTTATCATTTCCAAATGAGGAAGAAACTGGTTTTGACTAACTTGTGTAACAAAAATGGTCTTGTCATATTCTGCATGAACAGTAACACGTTTAGGTACTTCAATTAAATTGTAAATCTCCTTCTTCATACAAGATAACCCATACATCTTAAAAATAGACTCAATTTTCAACTGTTTTGGCTTTCTACTTTTGTTGTATAGGCACGAACGGTGTCACGTTTCTCCATATAGAGGATTCGTTGTAGATTTAATTTCTGCAAGTAGATTATTTGAAATCTGTTTTGGTTTGCAAACCTTTCTCCGTGCTAGTTCAGTCAGATTTTTATTAAATTATGAGAATGGCGAAATTAAATCCTTGCAAACATCATCTACTTGGACTAATATTGTCAACATTTTGGTGGACATAATTTATTTAATCTTGAGGTATTTTCAAGACTTTCCATTAGTTTTCATCTTTTTTCTCTGTACCCCCTTTAATTTCTTGCTTATAATTAATTCATCAGATTTTGAAGTGAATGCCTAATTTTAGATGCAAAGAGCTGATCTCAGACCTGATGTTGTGAGCTATGCCTTACTTGTGAGTGCATATGGGAAGGCCCGGAGGGAAGAAGAAGCATTAGCTGTATTTGAGGAAATGCTTGACGCTGGAGTCAGGTATGTCAGGGAATTGAACTATTAATGCGGAAAATGAATAGCAAGCTGTGTAATTTTAATTATCAGCTTCGTAACTATTAGTTACTCGATGGATTTTAGTAGCCTGCTAGTCACGTATTCAAACTCCTATACCTGCAATCACTATTCGTAGCTAAATATCTACCACTTAAACATTGGTAAGTCTTGTTTGTTGCTATTATGAGAAAATCATTGAAGTGTTTAAATGCCCATCCTTACTATATCCACCTCAACTCTTATCTTCTGTTCTTATACAGATAGTTCTTCTCCTCCAAAAAATCTTGGATAATAAGAGACTTATTTTTATTTAAATTGGCTACTATTTATTTTTAGAACTTTTATTTTCTGAATATGTTGCTAAATTAGATACTTTTTTTATTTCTGATGCATTGATATGTGATATTTCGTCCCATATCGGATGCTTGTCTGTATTCTATACCTATCAAATTAAGATACATTCCAATACTTTATGGATGCGTGTCCAAACCATATACTTAGTTATGCTTGCTATTTAAAAAATGAAAATGAAATGCCAAATAGGAATCAAACACGAGTCAATTTGTGATGTTCAAAAATAAGATTCATTTAAATGTATATGCACCTTCTGAGAAGGATTCAAATATAGGGAGCAATGCTCAGTGAAACTTAGTGAAGGTTGATTAGGTATATATATGGATTTAGAATTTCTAGTTTATCTTTATTAATTTTTAAGAAATATATTCTTAATTTAATTCTTTTTAAGACATATCGGGTCTTCTATTTTTAAGAATTAGTGTATCACCAAATCAAATACTAGTATCACATGCGTGCATTATAGGGTTTCATTTTATTTACTAAATGATCATTATTTTTATTATCATAGAAGTTACCATGGTCTCTTCTTTTTCACAGGCCAACTCGGAAAGCTTACAATATTTTACTTGATGCATTTTCTATATCGGGTATGGTGGAGCAGGCTCGGACCGTGTTTAAGAGTATGAGAAGGGATAGGTGAGTTGCATTTCCTTTCTTCTTCAGTCTTTATTAGACAAAAATAAATTATACATGTTTGGTTCTCCATGGTTATATTTGTATTTCAAATTAGTCATGGTCATTTTTTTGTATCAATTTTGTTCTCCAACTTATTTTTTATTTGGTCAACTTTTTTTCACCACTCAGGGAAAGCTTTTTTAGGGGCATTGATTCTTTCTGGTAATTGAGTCGCAATTGACAGTTAAATATCTGAAGGAGCTTTCATTTTGAGTAAATATAGGACTAAAATGAAACTTAAAAATAAGGTTAGCAGACTATACAGAGAAATATAAGGTTCAAGGTTCATTTTTCTTCCACCTCTCTGCTTTTTTTATTCCTCACCTAATAAAAAAGAGAGAGAATTATTGGGGGTACTGTTTTTTTTTTTTCCTTGGAAAAACACATTCACAACACAATTACTGTGGTAAGGGGAAAACAATGTGGGAATAAGAGATTTGAGGCAAATTACAAAATGAAAAACCCAGTCAAACAGCCAACTAAGAATCAAGCATGGATATGGATCCATGGCCCTCCTTTTTTATGTAGGAGGAAAAATAAACTCAACGAATACTATTGTTCACTAACGATTAAGGAGGATCTACAGTAGTAAATAAGAAAAAAAAATGAAATTTATGTAAAATACCTTTTCTCCATCAAAGCGCAGGTCATCTGAAAGGCCAAATACCAATGATGGATTGTGAGTGAATTCCCATACTGGTTTCTGAAATGAAAGTGTCAATTGCTTTAAATTCTGGTTTTTTTGAATCCTATTTTAGTCAGTCTTTGCAAAAAAAATTTCACTAACGATAAAATTTAAGGACTAAAACAACATTTTGTAAAGCCAGGGACATAATGAGATCATGCACGAAGCCGATGGCATAATGTTGGAGACTTATCCAGCAGTTAATTAATAGATATAGGTTTTAGGTATGGTCAGAAATAAACATCAAACATAATTTTCACAAATTCCAATGAATCCATATGGAAAAAAATTTCTCTTGATGGATTGAGATGAATGGACAGTTAGTGTTTGCTAACATAAATCTAAACACACTATTCAAATTCATGTACCAAGTGAATTTGAATTGTAGAATATATTCCTGTCTATATTATTATTTAGTGTACAACACTTAGCATTCTCCTCGTATCATTGTACTTTACCCACGCAGATTCTTTCCAGATCTTTGCTCATACACTACCATGTTATCGGCTTATGTCAATGCATCGGATATGGAGGGTGCTGAGAAGTTTTTCAAAAGATTGATACAAGATGGTTTTGAGCCTAATGTTGTCACTTACGGAACCTTAATGAAAGGGTATGCTAAGATAAACGATCTTGAGATGTTGATGAAGAAGTACGAAGAAATGCTTGAGCGGGGAATAAAGGCCAATCAGACAATTTTGACTACTATCATGGATGCATATGGAAAAAGTGGAGACTTCGACAATGCTGTTCATTGGTTTAAGGAAATGGAGTCTAATGGAATCTCTCCCGATAAGAAAGCTAAAAATGTTCTTCTATCTTTAGCAAAAACTGATCATGAAAGGGAAGAGGTTAATGAGCTCATAGTGCATTTCAGTGAAAATAAAAGTTTACCTAATGGTAGTGGCGTTGTTAGATTTGTTGAGGAAGACGACGAAGAAGATAATTATGAATATTTTGATGATCAGCTGACCAAGGCTTACGATGAACATACTGCAGAGGTAAGTTGATTAGTGTCAAGTCCCTTGGGATCTACACACTACAATTTTTGTACACTATGTAATTGTGGGGTTATTGTATTTTGTGGTATTATCAAGCAATTGAAAGTATTTTAACACATACCATCTTGACTACTTAGCATGTCTTGTTTTGCCATTGTTAATATGGGACTCAGATCACATTTATTCCAAATGCGTTATTAATTAATGCAGTGAATTCCTTTTGCAAACTTTCCAGCGTCATCAACAGTAACTCAAACGTGCCTTTATCCATCAACTTGAGAGGGTTTTCTTCAATTCCATCCTGTGTACGTGCCAAGTAACAATATTAGGTACATTAGCTTACTTTTAAAAAATTAGTGTAACCTATGCTGAATCTTTAGTTTATATCGAGCCCTTAATTAATTTTGTTTTTCATTTTTTTCATGAAAATGGAATTGGAGGTTTGGAATCATAAATACATTGCGATATCACAAATTAAGGGTACTTATGAAGTAAAATTATGTTTGGTTTAAAATATATATGAGTCAATAGATTACCCTATAATTGATCTATTAGATAAATTATATTTCCATTTATTAGAACACAGGATTGGACCATGAGATGTCAGATCATGATTCGTGATCGGACTCTATCCGATCCGTTTAATTTATAAAGGTACACAATTCCCCAATGTTCGATACTATTAGACAAAATGGCTTTCAATAAGGGATTTTGTAGATGATCGACCAATAAGTTTTTTATTTTTATTTTTTAATTGGCAAAGTTAGTGGTTATTATTATTTTTTTATTTTGTCTTTCCATATTTAGATTTGCATTGGTTTTTGAGAACTTGCTTCATAAGTTTAACATGTATTTGGTTTGGGTCATATTTTTTATTTTTTTCATTGTTTAATAAATTTTCATGTTATGATAAATAATAGATGTGATATGAACCGTTAATTCAAAGCACATAAAAACACCTAACTTTGCAACACTTTATTCTAAAAAATTAAAATATTATTTTGAATTATAAATAACTTACTACCATTAATTAATGACCAAATTAAGTATTGTTTATAAAACAATAATTTTTATAAATTTTAACTAACTAGTTTTTATCCTAAATCCTTAAAATAAGATATTAGTTCTAACGAATAAAATAATAAACACAAATAATAATATTAATAACATAATACATGATTAAATCACGTAAAAAAATAAATTATTGTCAGAGAAATTATTTAATTTTTATAACTCATTCTTATGAATTACATGTTATTATTAATATATTTTACATTATAAAATAAGTTCTTACTTAAAATTTTGTATTTAAAAAAAAACACTTAAAATATATAACACTTTTGTGGGCATTTGTTAGTTCAGAAAATGGACATTATTTCTTTTTTTGAATTACTAATATTTTTTCACTCTTTTTTAAATTTATTTATTTTTCTCTTTGTATCTCACACTCTCAAATTTTATTTTGGGGTTTAGAATGAATGAGTTTCGACCCTGAATAGAACAGAAATTTACACAGCTGAAACAGCATCATTTTAGCACAAACTTCCTTCACCGCACTATGCTGTATTTGCAGCTTCCGATTATACAATTGTACAAGCCTGTTAAACAAAAGTTCTCCCCCGTACACTTTTCATACAAGACATGGAAACAAAAGTCTCATAGAACAAGTCGGAATTTTCAAGCATGAATGAATATGATGATGACTATGAAACTGATATCGATTTCAATAAATCATCAACGTACACTTTAAGTTTACTTTTTGTAATTGCACCTTCCCTTCTGCTTGCTGGAACTTCTTCCCCGTTCTTGAACAGTAATAACGTTGGTAATCCATAAACTTTATACTCTTCAATTAGCCGTGGGTTGGCATCATGATCAATCTTCACAACAGTTAATCGGTCTTCATATTCCTGCAATTTATTATATACAAAAATTCAGGGGAGAAAAAAAATTATGAACCTAAAGAACACTTTGACACTAGTTTCTGGGAAAATCTTGATATATGTTTCACATTCAGAGAAAATTCTGCTCCATCAATCATGAATAAGAATGATCCAACCATAACTAATGGTCAGAAAAGCAATTTTTGGATTATTTCAGAGGAGTGTTGACAAAAACACTCTAACACAAACTTTCTCCTATTAGTTTAAATTTATTAAAACTATAAAATCACAAGTGAGATTCATTAAATATAAGATCTACACAATTTTTGTCATTTTTAACTACCAAACGCTGGTTCAAGGGCTTTTTAAATTCTTTCAATGATGGAAAGTCTGATTTCTTGTCATCATTTGAAACCAGGGAACAGCATCTTCTTCAATGGGTTCAGCTGCTATTACCAGTCATGCTCATCAGGAACTTCATAATAAACTAAAAATTGTTCCGTCAGTTATATCCATGGTAAACCTGAGTACCATGAAACTTCGGAAACACAAATTTAACATTCCTTACATTAAAGGGTTGTTCAAATGGGTCTACAAAAGGGGTTCCAAATTCACCATGGTCTTTACCTATGATTGATTGAGTTTTATTTAGCTAACAATTCCAGATGATTTTCTGTTGTTTCCAATTTGTTATCAGAAATTTCAAATTTGAAAAGTGTAGTCCTGACATCATTTTTTAAAGGCATCGCCATAAATTTTTCACAGATAACAAACTATTAATTCAGAATCCGATTTCCAGAAAACCAAATTCTGAACATGTTTTTGGTATTTATATTAAAAAAACATGTGTTAAATAAAATAATATTCAGAATTCGGTTAACCGAAAACCGAATTTTGAACAAGCACAACATGCTATCTGAGTAAATAAAAGCCCTAGTATGCTATTTTGATAAAAAGAAAAGAAAAACAAATTGACAGTGAGCTATTTTTGTAAAAAATTCCATCCACCACCCATTTAAGGTCTTTTTGATCAGTTGCTAACTCCTTGAATCTCGTTTTGTCAGCCAATTAACAAAAAGACCAACCTAACAGTAAACTCAATGCAACAAATAGGCAGTATCAGACGATGAAAGAGTAAATCTCCATTCTTTATATATCAAAGCAGAATTGCTAGAGAAAAATGTGACAAATTAACAATCCTCTAGTAGACTACGAGTCTATTTGGACAAGTTTATCTACAAGCACTTGAAAGAAAAAAAGAAAAAGAAAATCAAATTAGCTTGCATAAGGTAATTTTGTAGAAATTTTTAACTCCTCCATTGTCATCACCCTTTTACACAAAAATCACTGTTAGGGAATTTCCTAAGCAAACTTCTCACACATTTCTCATAATTTCTCATAACTAGTTTGCTATGAATTCCCAAGAGAGCTTTGCGTGAAAAGTTACCAATTGAAGTGTTTTTCTAAAATCTTGGACGACTTTCTTTAAAAACTTGAAACATCTGTTTCTGGAAACAAACCAGTTTTATAGAAAAGGCAGAAAAAATGTTTAACAAACACACACAAAAATTAACCTGCAATCAAGAATTCAGATGTTATACACAGCAGCAACGAATCAAGAAAACGTCCCAAAGAATGCATAAAGGTGGTTAACTAACAGAACAATAGTAGCTTCTGCTATAGGAAGCAAAAGAAAATGGGAATTAGAGAGAGAGAGAGAGAGAGAGAGAGAGAGAGAGAGAAAAAACCTTAGCAAGGGATTCCATAGCCGGAGAGATGAGACGGCAAGGACCGCACCAAGTGGCGACGAACTCAACCAGAACAGGACGTTTCGCCTCCAACACCGTCTCTTTGAATTGGCTCTCGTTAATCTCCGCCACGCCGGCACCGCACGTCACCGTCAATTGAGGAACCGCAGAGGAGTAACTCCGGAATCCGCGTCTTGTTCTGTGAGACCAGAGCCTCTGCCTCGCCGCGACCGACCAGGAGCTAGAGACAGGAACAGAGTACGAGGTTGACGCAGATGCAGAGACTGTACGCACCGGAACCGGAGGGAGTGACAGTGTCACGGCGTCCATGTGTTGTGAATGAAACGATAAAGGAAAGGAAAAAGTTACGACGAAGAATCAATGTTATTTTTATTATCTGTTTTCTCTTCCCCAATTATATATAACATTAAAAATAAATATTCGTTATTTTGTGGCCACATACATAGATCATACACCACTGCAATATTCCTCACACCGATTCAGGGCCATTCACCATCAAATTAATTAAAAATTCTCAACATAGTTTTTGTCATAACACCACAAAATTAATTAAAAAAACACACACACACATAATTAAACAGAAAAGTACCAAATTGGAATCATTTTATCTGAAGTTATCCTTCTATGAGTTGTGGTGTTACTACCAAATTTATAAACAAGAGAATTCCTTATACAGAAGACATTGATTTGGGTTTCATGTGATAAAAATTTATGTTTGAGCTATAAAATTATGATAGTCTTACTTAAAGTGTAACATTAGAATGCGTGTAATAAATTACATTTAAGATTATATTATAGTCTATCTTTTAGTGAATTAGACGTTCTACTTCTCGCTAATTTTTAGACCTTTTTTATCTTAATTATTTTAATGATTTTTTGTTGTCTTGGTTGTTAAATTCTTCATAGGATGACATACAATACATGTTTTTTTGAATATAAGTTATTGTATAATTCAAATTCTTTCTCTTTATCGATCTTACTCGTTCTATATGTAAAGATGAACTGAAATTAAAAGAATAAAAAAATGTTTTATTAAAGTAAATGAGTATTGCATTGTGTTAAAATATATGTATTCGATGGAAAGAAGATAATTGAGTATCTAAAGTTATTGGGTTATATATATATATATATATATATATATATATATATATATATATATATATATATATATATATATATATTTTGTGTCATGTGGGTTATAGAAATTAAGAGATTCTGGTTTCATATGATTATATGACATTAGTCTTACATATATAATGTATTTGACTACTTTAACCAAAAACCTTAATGCAATAGTGTTATGAGTTTTTATTCTTATATAATGTTTAATTTTGTATATTATATTCAATGTGAAACTTTTTGACTCACATTTATTCTATTCCCAACAAAATTCAGAGGATAAGAGAATGCTAACTCAAATTTTAAAAACTGAAAATTAATTTACATATGTGGATTGATCGAAAGGGATAATAGATGAATTTTAGTAGATTAAAAAATAAAAAAAATTAAACATATTATAATAAAAGTAGTTTGTTTTCATTAATTTCTCTTATGCACGAGTTAATGATATTTTCTCATTAATTAATCTCGATTCGAGCATTAATGAAAAAATCATAAAATTATAATATTTGATTTGTTATTTATTTTGTACCATATATGATAATGTTCTAATAAATTTTTATATGATTATTTTTGTTTTTTAATTTATTATCATAAGTATAATTTTACCGCTACAATTATATAAAAATGAAAAATGTTAATTTTATTATGATACACTAATTTAATATTACTGTGATGAATCATATTTATCACTATTTAACTTCCAAGAAATATTTATGTTTAAATTTAAAGTGATGTATTATAATATTTATTAATGACTAACGATTTTTTTACTAAAATTTAAATAATGAAAATAAATAAACATTTCAAATATTTTTTAAACTTTAAAATTTATTTATTTTTTATAATATTTAAAAAATTATTTTAACTTTATTTTACTAATGTTTGTAAAATTAGAAGTAATTATTTAATTAAATATAAAGGTGAAGATAAAAATATTTTTTTTCTTCAAAAGATCTAAATTGAAAATGAAATCCCTAGTATCTAACTGGAATGTAATGTGAATGTCAAATTGTACCAGGCTTAAAAGTGAGTCTAATTAAATGAATTTAAAAATCCAAACACTAGTTAAAACTCATTATTCCCAAATTTAGTTAAGTTTTTCTTATTTATAATCGAGAGTCATTTTTGGTTTCAAAAATTACTATTTGGTTTAATTTTCAATTTCAAAATTTCATTTCATGATAAAGTTAGTGTAAAGTTGCATTACCCAAAACTATAACGACAATAATGAAAATGATAGCTAAAATGTTTACGTCAGTGATAAAAGCTTATAAATGTTGAAAACCTGAAGAGTAGTTCGTGCGAAAGTGTGTTAATGGCTCTCGCCACCACCCAGAAACTCAAACTCTCTTCACTGTTCTCTGTAATCGCCAAATTCTCATATTCCACATCACCCCATAACAATCTTCATTATGATTCTTCTGTGGTCGACAACCTCGTCGCCGTCTTCACCCAACAGCCCAACGCCGCCGCGCCGGAACTCAACCGCTTCGCTCCCATCCTCACGCCTCCCCTTGTCGAGTCCGTCCTCACGCGCCTCCCCACTTGGAAACTCGCCTTCTCCTTCTTCCAATGGGCCTCCGATCAGCACCAGCATGGCTACCGCCATAGTTGTTACACCTACAATACCATCGCATCTATCTTCTCCCGCTCCCGCCAAACCACCCATCTCAAAACAATCGTTAAGGACCTCGTTGAGTCCGCTCCTTGTTCCTTCACACCCGGCGCGTTGGGCTTTCTCATTCGCTGTTTGGGCGAAGTGGGCCTCGCGCAGGAGGCCCACCACCTGTTCGATGAAATGCGGGTGAAGGGTCTTTGCGTTCCGAATGATTACTGCTACAACTGTCTGTTGGAGGCTCTGTCCAAGTCCGGGGAGGTTGATTTGGTGGAGGCCAGGTTGGAGGAGATGAAGGGGTTTGGGTGGGAGTTTGATAAGTTCACGCTGACGCCTGTCGTGCAAGCTTATTGCAAAGCTCGCAGATTTGATCAGGCTCTGAGGGTTTATGATGGGATGAAGGAAAAAGGTTGGGTTGATGCGCGTGTTTGCTCTATGCTGGCATTGTCGTTTTCCAAGTGGGGGGATGTGGATAAAGCGTTTGAGTTGGTGGAGAGGATGGAGGGAGAGGGGGTGAGGCTAAATGAGAAGACTTTCTGTGTTTTGATTCATGGGTTTGTCAAGGAGGATCGGGTTGATAGGGCCCTTCAGTTGTTTGAGAAAATGTGTCGGGTTGGCTTCACTCCTCCTGTTTCGTTGTTTGATGTTCTCATTGGAGGACTGTGTAAGAGTAATGATGCTCAGAGAGCTCTGAGCTTGCTTTCGGAGATGAAGCAGTTTGGGGTTGCCCCAGATGTTGGAATCTTTACGAAATTGATATCGGCTTTTCCAGACAGAAGTGTGATTGCCAAGTTGCTGGAAGAGGTTCCGGAAGATAAAGAGGAGAAAACTCTCGTTTTGATTTACAATGCTGTTTTGACTTGTTATGTTAACGATGGAATGATGGATGAAGCCTGCCGCCTTCTTCAGATGATGATTCAGAGCAAATCCAGTGATGTCCAGATGGATGATTTCTTCAAGGACAAGAGATTGGTTTTCCCAAATGCTGCTTCCTTTAGCATCGTCATTGATGGCTTACTCACAAATGGTCAGTTGGACCTCGCTCTAAGTCTTTTCAATGACCTTAAACAATTTGTTGGTAGGCCAAGCGTTTTGATTTACAACAATCTGATCAATGGTCTCTGCGATTCTAATAGATTGGAGGAGAGCCGTGAGCTGTTGAGAGAGATGAAGGAATCAGAAATTGAACCAACTCATTTCACTCACAACTCAATTTATGGATGCCTTTGTAAAAGAAAGGACGTTTTAGGAGCGATCGATATGTTGAAAGTGATGCGTGCTTGTGGGCATGAACCGTGGATAAAAAATTCCACACTTCTTGTGAAAGAACTGTGTGATCATGGCAGGGCTGTAGAAGCATGCGATTTTCTCGACAGCATGGTCCAGCTAGGTTTCCTTCCTGATATAGTTTCCTATTCTGCAGCAATGGGGGGTTTGATCAAGATTCAAGAAGTGGACCGAGCATTGAACTTGCTCAGGGATTTGTGCTCTCGTGGCCATTGTCCTGATGTGGTTGCTTTTAACATAATTATCAGAGGGCTCTGCAAGGTCAACAGAGCTGCAGAAGCTGAAAAATTGTTGGATGAGATTGTAGTGAAGGGTCTCTGTCCCTCAGTTCTGAGTTACAATCTGCTTATAGATAGTTGGTGCAAAAGTGGTTCTGTTGATAGGGCGATGTCTCTTCTGTCGAGAATGTCTGAAGAAGACAGGGAGCCCAATGTCGTCACTTACTCAACTTTGGTGGATGGATTTTGCAGAGAACGAAGGCCTGATGATGCACTCTTGGTTTGGAATGAGATGGAAAAAAAAGGTTGTTCTCCTAATCGAGTTGCTTTTATGGCACTTATTTATGGTCTTTGCATGTGCAATAGGCCATCTGCTGCACTACAATATTTACGTGAGATGGAACAAAAAGAAATGAAGCCCGACTCGTTCATTTACATTGCATTGCTCAGTGCTTTTCTGTCTGATATGGACTTGGCCTCTGCATTTGAGATTTTTAAGGAGATGGTTTATTCAGGATTTTTCCCAGAATCCCATGATAAAAGTTACCCCGTTGTGATGGATGCAATGGACAAATTTTCCAAGGATCACAGAACATCTTCTGGTATGAAAGATTTAAGTGAAGAGGGGAAACTTCCTATGCATTGGGAAACTTCCTACGCATTGCTTGTAAACCGTCGGAGTAGAAAGGTTGATCAAATTGGTATGCCACTGTCAAAGGAAGTAGATGTTACATCGGACAAGTAAAAATTGATGCATTTGAAAAGAAACAAATGTACACAAAAACATGTGACGCTGCAGATAATTTGCCTACAAAAAGAACTTGAGCTCCAGAATTTTCAAAGATACGCGTTACTTGATTTGGATCCTAAGTAATTCAAGAGAAAAAGAGACATAACAGCTGATCAAAGGAGCGCTATGTTTCTGTTCTTTCCGTAGTCATGCCAAACCGTGGACAATGTGTTGATATTTCGTTTTTCTGTTGTGACAAACACAACCAGAGCTCAAAATTTTTTTAAGATGCACAAAGTGGCGAATTTTTTGTTATATTTTTTTATAATACTTCATGTAAATGTGATTTTCCTCCTTTCATTTCTTCCTCTAGTTGACATTTATTATTTTTTTAATTTGAAAGTAAAAAAAAAAAATGTCTTTTCCTTTATCTAGCAATATAGTATGTTAGTTTAATTTATTTAACTTTTACTTTTTATTTTCACTCAAAACTTCCCTCTTCTCCACTTCATATTTTCATATTACTATGTTTTTTTTATACAGTAATATTTTTATTTTAGTTATACAAATGTATTCAACATATAAATTATTTTTTATTCTAGTCATACGAAAATTTGTTTCAAATAAAAAAATTTATTTAAATGATACAAAGTTTATAAATATTTAAGATTAAAATAAGACTTAATAAATGGTACATATTATATCTTAGGTATGATATAACTATGGATGTCAAAAAAATCCGTATTCGCGGGTATCTACGGATAAAACCCGTAACGGATAGAAAATGGATACCCACTACCTGCGGGTACGGATATTTTTGATACCCGCATGTTAACGGGGTGGGTACGAGTATCATAGTATCCGTACTCGTGGATACCCGTACCCGCTAAACTTATCCCCTTGACATTCTTCTCTTTCCTTTCTTTGAAATTGGGCATATACATCAAATCTTATATAGACAATGATGTTTATAGTATGCTTGTTGTCAAATGATGAAATCAAGATAAGAATACTTGGCACGTGGCAATTGACGTTTATTATTTGTTTATTTTTCAGGAATCAATTTGAGGAAGTGAGTTTGTTGATCAAAACACTAATTAAAGAATTTTCATTGGGTTGAACGTCATTTTATATTTACTTTTACAATTATTTGAACTTTTATCGACTTGAGTTTATTTGAACTTTATTTAAAATTTATGATAGTGGTGTATTTTATTTTATTTTATTTGAATTTATGATTAAATGTTTCTTTTTTAAATAATTTTGCAAATACCCGTGGATATGAAAAAAATATGCGGGTACCCGACGAATATGGATACAGGTACGGGAGAGATATTTATCCAACGGATAGAGTATGGGAGAACTATTACCTGTACCCTACCCGTCCCGTTAACATCTCTATATATGACGGAACCTGTAAAGTCGTTATATAATAGACTACGAGTAATTTTTTTTTATCATTAGTCAAGTAAGCACCAATCGATTAGTCACATCTTTGACCATGGATATTCAACTGATGGTGAGATTAAAAAGGGAGATTTTGAAAATTTGAGGAACCATTACATGTCTGAAGATAGCTGATATATCTTACTAAAAAGATATACCTTTGTGCATATTCTAAATTAATCCAGTGAAGTATTCTAACTATGTTGTTTTAAAATTTGATTCATTTGTTGGATTAATTTATAACATTTTAAACAAATATTCTTAGAATTTGATTGATTTCCTGAACTGATCTAAACAAAACACTTTAATCTTCCATCATCACAACGTAGTGTAATTTTAAAAATCAATACACGTAGTGTAATTTTTTCTCCCTTAATATACTAATTTTAGATTTGATCTCATTTCCTATCTAGCATTTCCATAAAACGAATTTATTGCTGTGTGTAGTGTATAATTCCGGTGTTCGGAATCCCGTCACATATTTGCATTCTCCGAAATTGAGATGATAGTAGAGAAAAACATCGACAATAATCATCAGAGTTATCCTATAAAAGAACTGGCCAATTTAACGCCATTCATTCCATTAAAAAAAGACAATCTAGACTCTAGAGAGCTGGTTCCAAAAGTTACATGTTACATTTAAAACGAAGGAGCTGGAAATAAGACTATCTCCCCCAACATGGCAATGCTATTAAAAATAAGGGAATATTAGGCCCCATCTTGCACAACTTTTCTTCGATTTTATGTGGAGAACATCTATTAAATCCCTCCTACAAGTTGCTCCCAGAAGCAGATACCTCGGTACTACAGACTGGGCAAACCTGCCGACAAAGAGCCAAGGAATTTGATAAAAACTATGGAAGAATTTATGAATTGTTGATACATTACAATTAGGTTTTGCAAATGAAACTTAAACTACTAGAGAATTAAAACAGTTATCGTGAAATAAGTAATAATATATATGTCCTGAACAATGAGGTAGAACAATCATTATTCAAGCATCAACTCCACACCAGCTTAAATGGTCTTAGCTAATTTCTTCGAAGTTTAATTTAGCTTGTGGCCAGTTATTTTCTTTCTAAAAGCTTCCTTCAAATTCGGATAGTGACAAAATGTTTAATCGATGAGTGCATAAAACCTTAGAAGGGATATATATATCAATGTCTGCTAATGCCAGTGAAATATTTAAAACTCCACACTTTCTTAAAAAACTCAAGGAAATGTCTAATACAAGCTATAAAACTTAAGAAGATATAGAGCTGTGAAACATGGGAATAGAATCATAGAAGACTGTTAGTTTACAGCTAGAAATAGCGAACAGAAAAATCAAGACTATAAAAATAATCAGATGTAAAATTGGGTCTGGTCTGTGAAAGTTATTAAAACATGTAGATGTATGTGTAATAAGGAGAATCTAGGTTGTAATGGATTGGTAAAAAATGAAGACAAAAACAGATATACTGTGCAATTCATGCTCAATTCCAGGTATTTAAAGCAGAAAAAGACCAAAACCCACATAAGAGTATCTATGCACCCTATAATTCTCTTAGGATTAGGGCACAAATGGATTATCCAACCAGAGGCAAAAAGGTGTGCGCAAAAAACCTAATGGAACCATAAATTAGAACTTGCTTGTTGAAATTGGAAACTAATAGCTACATGAAAATATGCACGTTGACCTCATGTATGTAAATATATGAAAACGATAAGGCAAAAGCATACCTTGTTTATTTTCAACCAATTGTTGATACACTCAGGATGGTACAGATGTTTGCAGGAAAGATGTGTTAAAGACTCACCATCCTCAAAGTCCACCCGGCAAATGACGCACCTGAAACAGGGTCACAACAATTAGGCACCCTGATATCATTAACAAAGTTAAGTTTACAAGTAACAGAATTTGCACATACGAATCATTGCTTCCATGCTGATCACTCCCAACCTTGTAGTTGAGTGAAGGCAAACCGGCAATAGTATCAGTTGAAAGACCTCTGCTCTCGGTTCCAACTACTTCACCCAATGCCAGTAATTCCTGAAATAATTGAAATTTACTATCAACCATGAGACACAAGGAGACCAAGAGGGTGGACAGCATCACACAAACTTTGGTATGTAGATGAAAGTTACCTCGTATGAAAGTTCATCTGGATCAACGTCCTCCCAAGCATCCTACAAAAACAAATGATTAACAGGAAGCACTTACAGAATTAACAAAAATACATGAGTTGTGTGATTAATATTACATTCCAAAAATAGTAACAAATCAATCCAGCCTAACTGATTCTGTGATTACAATAACATGTGATAATAAACAAGACGAAAAAGCCAAATCAGAACAAGATATTCTGACAGTACTAATACGCCCCTAAACTTTATTTTAGTTTTTGTATTTATTTATTTTCTAATAATTTCTACTTTTTCTCAGACATGCAAGTAAATGAAATAAGATTAACCTTTTATCTCAAAGACTTTGACCCCCATAAATACATAGGATTTTTTGTTAACAAAGTTATCACCAATTTACTATTAAAACAGGCTAAAGCTACTGACAGAGCTTTAGCAGGTTGTCAATATAACAGGCACTATCTAAAAATAACGGAGCAGTTTAGACATAGTCTTGGCCATCACAGCAACACTGAATTGTAATCTAAAGGGAGACCTTTCCGTTTTAACATCACTAAAACTCACCATCATTGAATGTCTGCAACTACTTCTAGCTCCATACACACGCAATATTTAGGAAATAATCAAAATCACAAATCTTGCCATTTTATGTCCACCCACACACAGCTGGGATTTCACACTTCTACCATTGTTCAAATTACTTTGGGACTTGCTCATTCTCAGACAGTTCCGACCTTGATCTGGTCTTCAATTTCAGTGATCAAATTGTTTAGGTTCATTAGGTATTTCTCAGTTCTTTTCTGCAACTTCTTAAGACTTCTTGACCTGACTTTTAGTTCATTTTAGTTTACTAATTGGAATTTGGGGACTTAACTCACATGTTTGGAAATGCATTTTATACTCACGTCACGTCATCCTGCAAAATCATGTCCAACACACAAAAGCTACCTGTATTAACTTCTATATGATGTGGATTGAACTTGACATGACAAGAATCCGTAGTAATTAGTAGTTACCATACTTTTTGAAGTACAAAGACTTTAATCTCTTAGAATTATCAACTTTGTCCTTTACAGATTGCTACCCAATCTGCTGTCACAGATAAGCCATAAAATAAATAAATGGTCCCCAATATAAGCCTATCATCGAATAGCTTTGGTCGCATCCCTATTAGTTTCCAGTGCAAAAAATATTTGTTTTAGTGAGCAAACCTCCAATTTCAAAAAACATTACCCATAAACATCTGAAAAAATAAATTACATATGTAATAAAGTATTCAAATAAACGACCCAAAGAACCCAATCAAGGTGAGAGGTGCTTTATTCTTTTTATCCTTCCCTATAGATAGGAAGGAGGTTCCTGAACAGGTCTGGGAAGGGTATTTATATTCAGAGCCTGACCCCACCCCCAAAGGCAACAAACTTACCATGGTGCCAAGGCTTTCCCTCGGTGCAAGTAAAATAATATACACTATAAATGATAAATAGATGAGAACAATTGAAGTTACTAAATTTATTCCAAAATAAATTACAGGTCAAGCTTGTCTTTGAAAGAATTTAGCCAAATCAAATCAACATATGTTTGATGAGCTATTAGGAGATTCTCCTCAAGCCAAGTAAAAGTAGAGGAACTCTGGCAATGCCAACAGTTCATTGACTACAAGCACCGGTAACTTCTCAATCATCCTTCTTTTTTGGAAAATGAAGTTAAGGTGTAGGAAGGCATAGTTATCAATAGAATGCAGCACTAATTCCATCACAGCATGTTACAGCCTGAGGCCACCACAAACCTCATTTCATGGAGCATTTTTGCCCTCCTTCATTTTCCAACACCCTCACTACTCAACTGCACACTCTACCCATTCCAATGCTCATTCTCTGTTCATACCCCAAGACGCAGGTTGCAAGCCTCATTCCTTTTTTACACCTGCTCTGCTACTCAATCCCTCACCACTATTCCTTTTTGTAATAATGAATATGATTAATTTGGATAACTTTTACTTTTCAATATATGGGTGTTAGTATAAATGTATAATATAATAGTCAGAATAGCAGCCATTCAGCTATATGCAATACCGCTCCAACATCTTTTTGGGGGCAAACATTCCCTCCACACTGATATCCGGTAATCATATAACTATGGGTATAGATGAATTGCTAACCATAAGACAGCATGAAAGGAGGTTGACTGTTCTAATAATCGCCAACCTCTAAAAATGAAAAAAACTGCTTTAAAACACTTCCTAAAGTATCGAAGTGTATATCTAACTGAAAAATAAGGGGAAAATGTCCCTGAAATGATAAAATCTCCAAAATATCCAAAAAAAAAAAGCCCCATTCTAAAAGTGTGAAATAATTAAAAAAAAATTACCCAGGGGGGAAATTATGACCCCACACAAAAAAAAAAACACATACAGAGACAATGCTTTATTGAGTGTCCAAACACACATGACAACAAATCATACACTCTTAATTTAGTAAGCTCTCTAGAGTGTAGTGGTAGAAAGTAGATGAAAGAACCATGCCGTAAATGGATTTATTGAAAACTTGGAATTGATAAAGCCAAATGGCATCATTATATATGTGGCCAATTCTATTGAGTTGGATAAGGCTTGCTCATTTTTGTTAACAAAATAAATTAAAGATTTGAAATTGAAGAAGCCTGGGCTGTTTAAGTAAAATCTCGTAATCCTATACTTATTATACTGAATGCACAAACAGTTGAAGGGAATAGCTGGTTGTCTACCCTAAAAAGTGATGCAATAGTGGATAGACCAAAAAAAAACCTCCAAAGTATCCTCAAAAAGAAAATGTCTCCCCTGGGTTACGATAATTTCCAAAAAGGATCAAAATATGTCCATAACTAAAGCAAATTTCCACCCACAGGTATTATATTCCAAGGAACCATAAAATACACCCCAAATTATACAGTACAGAGGTTTCACACCTTTTAAATGTTTGGTATTGTGTCTATGGGTCTGTGTGAGAGTACATGTACAGAGACATTTACCTGAGAATTAGCACCATGTTCTTCTACGTCCTCTGCCTCCCCTGTATTTGAAAAAGAAATTAGTGGTTATTTCAAAAAGAATAAAATAAAAACCTATTAATTACAGTCAGCCAAGAAAACTTACGATCATTTATCCCAGCAAGAGCCAACAATCTAGCTGCCATCTCCCTCTCTTCAGCTTCCTGTAATGCTCTAGCATAAGCTTCATCGCTTGAAAAAACATCTGGGTCAAATTCAATGCTGGGATTATCATGTTCTCCAGCACTAGCATGGACATCAAATGCATCTTCATCTTCATACTCCTCATTATCATCATCTTCATCATCGTCATCATCATCATCCTCATCATCCTCATCCACATCAGTACCATCATGTAGATCATCAAAATCATCTCCATCATCATGCAAATAGCTTTCACCTTCCCAACTACCATAATCACTTCCTTCATTATTCATTCTCAGCATCATATATGCCCTTTCCTATTTAGTAATTAAAAACACAATATCAATAAGAAGAATGTGAAAATAAAAAACAAAAATCCAACCCTGTAGTTAGTAGTTTATTGACGTATAAGTATATTATACACATACGGAGGCGGGGAGCCCAATTAAAACAACTTACTAAATCACATTCGTCATACAACAACACTCATTCCATATCTCTACATGGAACAGGACAGTTTGATCAACATTAAAATTAGTTGGTTTCGTGAGTGTTAGCCCGAAAACTTCTGATGTGAAGTTCGGTTTTGATTATCTATCATTAGAGAGGAAACAGCTCGGGGGAGAATCATAACTGTTATACTTCAACAGCAAAGCTGATCAAATCAGACACCGATTCACGACATGAAAAGATAGCTGTTTGTGAAAGACGGGTGAAAGAGTACAGCAGGGACAAGCAAGCGCTACTAAATAAAACGAAACATTAACCTAAATACAATTTAAGTAAAACAAAATTTCAGTAATACTATAGGGTTTAAGTAGCTTCAAGCATCCTGATACAGAAAATCATTTTGATTACTCAGCACTCGTAAATCACTGTCAAAATTGGATTACATAGCTTATAGTTCACTTGATTTTGGTTTCTAACCGCAGGTACAGAACTAAAGAAGGAATATAATAGAATGAGAAGAAGAAGAAGACGACGAATAAGAGCGAAACCTGCTCCTGGAGGGTTCGGGCGAGAGCAAGGTCAGCATCGACCTGGCTGAGATTAGTGAAAGGGGTTCGCGTAGGTTGGCGAGGGTTGAGCGCAGATCCAGTTGGTTCTCCTTCACCTACATCGGCTTCTCGATCTTCTTCCTCTTCCGCCTCCACTTGCTCTGCCATGTGCTCCTCGCCATTCAAATTGGAATGCTCCTCCTCTAGGTTATGATTGTTCGATTTCACTCCTCCTGAACCTACTTTCGCGGTGGCGGTGTTATTGTTAGTGGCGGCGGCGGCGGTGTCGTTCTCCATGCGAACGCGAGAGTAGAAGAAGCAGAAGAAGAAGAAGAAGAAAACGGTGAAAGAGAGAGGAATTGAAGATGAAGCAGGCGGAGATAGATTAAGAGGATCGAATCAATCGAAGAGAATATATGTAAATATGATTATATAATTAATTGTTAATTAACTTATTATTACACGTTATATACTATATATATATATATATATATATATATATATAAGAATATAAATAAATAGGAAATGAAGGTTGGTGACGTTAGAGAGAAAGATCAAAATCAAAATCAAAAATGAAAAGGTCCACACGAAGGAATAAGGAGACGCTGTGGGCTCCACAAGCTTCGACGCTCCGATTCAACATCACCGTCCATCACCGTGCTCCCTAAGATCAACGGCTCCTCGTGCCGATTCCCAGTAACTTAAAACTTGGGGGAGAAGACAACGTGCTTGTTTTACTTTTTGAAAAATTATTTGTTTTTCTTATATTAATTATGAGATAACGAAAACATAAAACAGGAAGAATACCTCATCAAATGTATGTATTACTATTATTCTCTTTTTAAATAACATTTTTTGAAGCACTTTTTTATATTTTGACAAATAATAACTAATTTTGTAATTTTTTCTTTATTAATTTTAAATAACTTTGAGTGTGGTTCATTCAACTTATCTTGGAATTAAATTATTTTCTGTAAGTAGATTTTGAGCCATCCACCTAGTAAAAAAATGAAACATCTTTCCTTTGAGGTGAAAAATATCAAAAATTCTAAAAAGTTAAAATACATAACATTTAAATTACTTATATATAATTTTTTTAAAATATTTTATTTAGATAGAATCATTAAAAAAAATTATTTTCCAAATTTAAATATTTAAATAATTTTAAATACATTTGGTATAATGTGTAAAAAAATTATCAGTGAAATTTCAATTTTCTTGTGTTTTTAATGAATAAATTTTATTGTGTTAATTTTTTAATTTTAGTTTTAGTTTTTTATTTTTTCATTAAATAAGTCATTTAAAATAAAAAAGAAAACAAATTTGAGATATTATTTTATATTTTATCGTTCAAACGTTCTATTAATATAGACATCACATCTAAAATAAAAATTAAACTTGTGCTTGTACTAAAGTTATTTAAGCATACTAAAATTAAATATGTTTTTATATCTTAACGATTATTAAAATTTGAATGAATTATTTTAATCAAAATTTGTTAAATTTATTTTTGAAACGTGTTTCTCAGAATCTAAAACATCATTTATAATTAAGAAATTTTATTATATTCATTGTCTATTTTTAAAGCATTATACAATGAGATAAATATAATTTTGGTTCTTAAAATATTGAAAAATCTGAAAATAATTATTTGTTTAAACTTTTAGAGTTGTTTGATCTCTCTACTTTCAAAAATATTGATTTTATTCGTCCTATATACCAAATTGGCTTCACATCTACTTACACGTGTCAACCAATTATTAACTATCTTTTTAATTAAATTAAAAATATATATTATTTTTCTCCATCATTTTATGATTGATTTTTTTAACCCCATTATCAATCACACAATACATAATACACAACCACTTCACCACACCATTCTTTCAAGATTTATAATCTTCTTCATCTCTGACCAACTCAACCAACAACAATGAGAACAATAAACATATCAAAATCAAAATCCATATCACACACACTCTTATTTTTTAATTTAGAGGATAATGTAATTTGTGTGTAGTTACATTTTATTAGTTTGAATTGTATTAAATGAATGAGTATTTAAATCATTTTAGATTTTAACTTTTAAGCGACACACAATATGTTACTTTTAAATTAGAGGTTAATGTAAATAATTAAGTCAAATGACTTTTGATGATTTTTAAAGGTTGTTACTTAGTTTTATCTGTGTAAAATAAATAATTATTTAAATCATTTTAAGCCTTAATTTTTAAGGAACTTGAGATTATCGGAATAGTATCATTTATTATTTTACTTACGTACTTAATAATTATATTAGGTGTTAATATTTTTTATTTTATAATTGAGAAGAAAAAAACAAATTATTCTATCGTGTTGGGTACGACATTCTTTATATTGACTATTGACTGGGTTCAGGTAAGATCACCAGATCATGGTCTCCCAATATAGTAATTATTAACTGATTAACAAATCAATTAATTCAACAAGCTAAGTTTACGAACATGAAAGATATTTTAAAATTTAATAATTGAAATAGACAGTGTGATAATAAATTACTTCACGGGTATTGTTATATAAGTACATGTTTTTTTTAAATGTTGTCTGGTATTGAACTTTTGAAGTTTTATACAGATAAGAAATTACTATACACACGTGTTACATGTTATATTAGAAAACACGAGTTTTCTATTGTCGATTTCTTTTGGATATCTTTAATATAAACACGTGTAAAACATACGACTGTATCCAATGAAATTTTAAAAAACTTTCAGTGCATAGTTGGATCAATACGATAAGATAATATTGAATAAATAAAAATTATTAGAATGGACAAATAAGAGTACTTGGGAAAATTATAATTTTATGGTAATCTAATGTCATCTATATTTTAAATTTTAAAATTTATTTTTCTAAAATATCTTGTAATTAAAATTTAGTAATAAAATATATAAAACTACAGTTTGTTATAAAAATAAAGTTTAATCAAATTTAAATTAGATATTTTTAATCAATTTGTTACTCAATCTTTTTATTTCATTTGAATGTTGAAAATTATCATATTTTTACGTGAACATTTTGTTTGTTTACAATGTGTGGTTTTATGATTATCGTAAAATTATATTATTGATTTTATAGTTAAAAATATTTTAAATTTATAATTTTTTTATTCTTTTGGGATATAATAGATGTATTAAAACTAAATTAAAATAATTAATATTTAAAATAAGTGTCGTTACTTCTAAGTAAACAAAACAAAATACGATTAAATTTTATGAGCTTGTTCCTACTGTCATTCCTTCTAAGTAAGCACATGAGAGAAGTTGGATAGAAATAGAGTGAGTGAAGAAATGCATGAAATTGCATTGCAAATACGGTATAAATAGTATTGACGCAGAAAGAACGCTTGCGCGAGCAGAAATTGCAGTGGCATGTTGTGGAAGAAAATCTTCATAAACGTCAACACGTCTCTTTTTGTGGGTACGATTCACATGGACTTAGCTATATTGTTCTATTTTACGCTTCATTTTACAGCATGGTTATTTCCCCTTGATTTTATGATTGAACTGACTTAGTTTCAAAGATGTTTGTGCTACCTTATGGGATCACATACACAGTTAGCGACTTCTAACTGCTTGATAAAATGCCTGAAAGAATATTGACTGCATAAATAACAACTTGATGGGGGATAAATCGTTTGTGCAAATTGGAGTGCTTTAAAAGTGAATTCATATTATGTATTGCTATGCTGAACATTTTGAACTTTCACTCTCTTGAACTGCAGTTTCTGAATTTTGTTGCCTGACAGAGTGCAGCGTGTAAAGATAAGAAGTCACATAGGGGAATGCTATTGTTGTGTGCTATATTTAGTTTGGGATTATAGCTTAAGTTGAATTTATTATGATCCATCTGCTTAGTTGAGAGGTTTTGCTCACTGGGTGTCAATTATAGAATGTCACTTTTCATCATGTTGCTTTGTGATTTGAGGATGAAGCATGTTATGTAACTTTGATTAAAGGTCTGGATTGTGTACGATCCTTGTTTTCATGTTTAATGCTTTGTTATTAATCTTGTGGGTCAGTCTCCGTCATGCTGTGAAAACTCTATCTTTTCGGTTTTTAAAGAATGGTGACTAAATTATTGGTGGAAGGACTTTGAAGTCAAGAAATATGAAACTGGGTTATTCTTCAAGTTTTGCGGTGATGTATTGGAAGGTTTTATGATTTGAATATCTTTATTAAAATAAACAATAAAAGAAGTCGGGTTCCTTTATTTCCTCATTTGTTCAAAAGTCTGTTACCTTTTTGTTTAGTTAGGCTTAAGACTGACTGCTTCCGTTTTGTGTAATTTGATTCAGGTTTACAGAGCTCGTTCTCGTTCATTAATGACTCACTTTGTAAATTAAATTCAGAGCAACAAGAGGACCTATTGAAGCCTAACCATTGTATTCTGTCTCTTAACAGTGTTGCCTGGACTCTCCCTTGCTTTGATGATACATAAATCTTGAAGCATTAGATCTTCAGGTTTTACAAGATATATCGGTAAATGCTTGGTGTGTCATGGTCATGTAAAATTACAAATTTAAACCAAAATCTACTTAGCCTCATTGAAAAATGCAAATCAATGCTTGAACTGAAGCAACTTCATGCTGTTGTGATCTCCTTCGGCTTATCTCAAGATGACCCATTTATATCCAAAATTCTTTGTTTTTCTGCTCTATCCAGTTCAGGCGACATTAACTATTCGTACAGGGTTTTCTCTCAGCTTTCCAGTCCAACAATTTTTAACTGGAATACAATCATAAGAGGCTACTCAAATAGCAAAATTCCAGTTAATTCCCTGTCTATTTTTCTAAAGATGCTGCGACTTGGGGTTGCACCGGACTACTTTACATACCCATTTCTAGTGAAGGCATCAGCCCGCCTTTTAAACCAGGAAATTGGAGTATCTGTGCATGCTCATATTATACAAACTGGGCACGAGTCTGACATATTTATTCAGAATTCTTTGGTTCACATGTATGCTTCTTGCGGGAATATTATGTGGGCTCAAAAGGTATTTGACAGTATACAGGGAAAAAATTTGGTTTCGTGGAATTCCATGTTGGATGGTTATGCTAAGTGTGGAGAAATGGTTACAGCTCAGAAAATTTTTGACTCTATGTCAGAGAAGGATGTTCGCTCGTGGAGCTCTTTGATCGACGGTTATGTTAAGGCTGGGGAATATGGCGAAGCTATGTCTATCTTTGAAAAGATGCGGGCTGTTGGGCCCAAAGCCAATGAAGTTACCATGGTGAGTGTATCATGTGCTTGTGCACACCTGGGTGCTTTAGAGAAGGGCAAAATGATACACAAGTACATAGTGGACTGTGGATTGCCACTGACATTGGTCTTGCAGACTTCTATTGTGGACATGTACGCCAAATGTGGGGCAATAGAGGAGGCTTTGCTTGTATTCCGTGGGGTCTCTAAGAGTCAAACTGATGTGTTGATTTGGAATGCAATGATTGGAGGTCTTGCGACACATGGGTTGGTAGAAGAATCCCTTAAATTGTTTAAGGAAATGCAAACGGTTGGTATCCGGCCTGATGAGGTCACGTACTTGTGCTTGTTGGCTGCTTGTGCCCATGGAGGGTTAGTTAAGGAAGCATGGTACTTCTTTGAGAGTCTTAATAAACGTGGTATGACGCCTACAATCGAGCACTATGCTTGCATGGTAGATGTGTTGGCACGTGCAGATCAATTAACCTCGGCATACCAATTTATTTGTCGAATGCCCATAGAGCCAACGGCTGCCATGTTAGGTGCCCTGCTTAGTGGTTGTATCAACCACAGAAATTTAGCTCTTGCAGAAACAGTCGGCAAGAAGCTTATTGAGCTAGAACCAAATCATGATGGTAGATATATTGGCTTATCTAATGTTTACGCTGTGGACAAACGCTGGGATGATGCAAGAAGCCTGAGAGAAACTATGGATAGAAGAGGTGTGAAAAAATCACCCGGGTTTAGTTTTGTTGAAATATCTGGAGTCCTTCACAGATTTATTGCTCACGATAAAACGCATCCTGATTCAGAGGAAACTTATTGTATGCTAAATTTTGTTTTCCGTCAAATGAAATTTAGTTGGTACAAAGACAGGGAAAAGTCGCTGAAGGATACATCAATGGGAGATGACTTGCTTCTGTTTTGAGTAGTAGACGGTATTAAAAGTTTGTAGCTATTTACTTTTTTTTAGAAGAATTATCTCAAATGCTCAATATTGTTTAGCAAAATGAGAAGTCCTCTAAATTTATGGGTTGAGCAACATGCCGTCACCCACATGAAGTCATCTGTAAGTTTTCTTGGAGTTGGGAGATTTTCCCAGCCTTAAAATTGAGGAACCATTCTCACGCTACTTTTTTTTATCCAAAAAAGGAAAGAAAAAGAAAGCCATCTAATATGTAAGTACAACTTGCTAAATGTAAATTTTGAATCTAATTACCAGTTAATGAGTGGGAAATAACTGCATCATTAGATGTATTTCTTTTTCTGTGTGCTGCTTTTCCTTTTTTGGTGTTATGTATTTCTATCTTTCTGTACTAATGCAGTTATATTCTCAGCTAAAATTAAAGTGAAATTGATCTTATTGGAAAGGGAATAATAACTGTGTTCTCATATTGTTTTAGCCTAGCTTGAATTTGAGCATCTTTGTTTGGAGATAGGAATAAGCTAGCTATCTTAGGAATAACTTGTTTCTCATGACCACCCTTGATTGGATAAAAAGATATTTGGTCTTATAATCTTGAATATCTCATAGAAAATAAATTAAAAAAATATATAGTTTGTAGCATTTTCTTGAATTATAATCATGAATATTTTCTTTTCACAGCTTTTGCAAAATCGATATTACGATTTATTAAAGAATCTTTTCAAAATCTGTCCAAGATCCAACCAATTAACCAAAAGCTCTTTTTGTGAAATTTGAGTGAAAAGATCCTCCTATCCAAGCAAACCTAGCTTGGGTTTCCATCATGATTGCAACAATTTATGTTAAGTATTCTTGTCTGAAATGAACTCGATGTTTCATGTTCAGATGTTTGCTTACTGATATTTTGTTTCTACAAGGAAACAAAATCAAGGTGTTTTTTATTAAGAAGTTTTACATTTTGAACGTGCGTTGGTGATTGGTTGAAAGTGAACTTTTTTGCTGTAATGGTCCAGATATTGATGAGTAGATGCTGTTCCATCTCTCCATATGAAGTTGGAACTCGTGCTTCGCATGTATAAATCCATATAGAATATATATTTGAATAAAACTTCAAGATTAAGCATTCAGTGATTGACGCATAGGTTAGAGTCTACTACTGACTTGAATAATGGACTAAATATTCATCCTCAAGCTAAACTTTTTTATCTTTTGTTTTGTAGAGTCTCAAGTGTAACTGCTTTTGGTTCCTATAATAACACAATACTTTTTTTGTTATTTAGAGAACTCGTGTCCCGCGAAGATTAGAGGACACATTCGCAGCTAGTTATTCATTGTCATTGATGGCATTGCTATTGACGTTCTACATCTTGATTTGTTTGCATATCCTTCTGAACATCTTGTCCTTGCTCTTTACTTTTTCCCCACAGAAGAATATACATGCCAGCAATAACTAACGCAGATCCTGCAACACTGTTTATTGCAGATAGAGAGGTGCGATGAAAAGTAGAAAGGGCGGAAATCACAAAAGAATGAGATTAGAAATCAACCTTCCCAGATAAATTTCCTCCTTTAGTACAGAGAAATCAAGGACGGCCACAAATATCTGTATAAGGGGGGTAAAAGCTGCGGTGAAAACTGGACCACTTTGTTTGACACACCATGACATTGCCACATAGCACAAGCCCGATCCCACCAGTCCCTAAACTCACACAAATTTGAATGTCAAAGGCTTGGACATGCAGTTAGGATTGCTGAATCTTCTACTTGAAATGCAAACCAATGTTTTTAATTTGAGCTTAGAATTTGCAAAGAAACAGACTACTTAAAAATAATTTAAAATGATCATGATATTATGAAGAATGTACTTACAGCATATATAATACTTATTATTTCTAGCTTTCCTTTGAGAATCCACGAAGCATTATTTCTCTTGATGATCAGAGTTAACATTGCTGATTGAATGGCAGCGAAAAGTGACAAAATAGCTGTGCTGGAATATTGACATGGGTATTTTTTGCTAATCTTTGCTTGTATGATGAACCATGAAGACCACAGGAGGCAGCTTACAGTCAAAATTATGGAACCTATAATCCACGTCCCTAACTTGGCAGTTGAAGGTACACTTGTAACTTTGTCAGCTATGTATTGAGATTCTGGCTTGATAAGAGGCATTCCTTTGTAAAGGACCAACAACAAGGCTCCACCAATGCAAACAAAAGTTCCCACGATTTTAGCTTTTCCTCCCTTGCTTTGCATATTCACCTTCTCTATCCTTGAAAAATTTCAAGCCCAAGGATCAAAATTACTGTTGTTGTGTTTCCATAATCAAATAATATCCTTTTGTTTTAACTTACCCAAATGGCACTGCCATAATGAACGTAAATACAGGCACCATGTTGAGGAACGCACATGAGAACGTGGCTGACGTATATTCAAGTCCGAGAAGGAATAGGTTTTGTGGAACTGTTACTCTGAAAAGCATTAATAAGGTATTCAAATCATAAACATTGGGATGCTTGTTACAATTTGTTTAAAGTTGAGGTTTTGGATGGAAGGATTATGTTTCAAGATATCCTGAGATTTTGCTAGCCACTAATCACTTTTTATGTTACAATTTACTTAGACAACATAAATACAGAACCAGAAGCTTATGTTTAGTTACAATATTACTTACCCGAGTAGGGCACTGAGGAAAAGGAGAAATATTATGCGAACTTCCACTTTGTGTTTCCTGTAGAAAGCAAAAAAATGGCTTTTTCTGTCATTTGCAAAATATAGGTAGTTCTACGAGAAAAGTTGTCACTAAAACAAACAAGGTCGTGAATGTTAACCAAAGATGTGTTGATTAAGGTGACAGAGAAAGAAGAATTCAACAGTAACTTTTTTTTCTCTTCTAACTAGAATTTTATGAGAAATGAATTTGGTTCTTGCCTTTCATAGATGAAGGCAATAGGTGCCATGAAAATAAACGAAATTGCCTGTCGATATGTTATAATGGCCATGTAGTCCATTCCTTCATTAAGAACCTTCTTCAGAAGCAAATTGACAAAAGCCAGAGCCAAGTTAACTAGAATCATGATGGAGACTGGCTTGCACAGTTCATGGCAATGTGTCAACATCATGAAATTTATTTGTTGTACTTTGTTGTTTGTAAAGTTTTGGAAGAATGGTGAGATGACGGCTGTTTTCTCCAATATATAGAGGAATTCAACAGCCTCCCAGAACAGGGGAACAAACATGATGATATATTCCTCACCACATCAACATTCCCCATTCAATGTTCCAGGGTTTATTATTTGCTTGTTTTCAATTTCTAACGGTGGAAATTTACATGTAATCGATGAGATATTCGTTATTTGTCATTGACTCACCTCAGTCTGGGCAAATGAGGAACATATCAGATTCATCACATCAATCTTTTTCCAGTCAAATTGCCACATTTTACATGTTGATTCCTTTCACATTCCCTTTCCTACAATTTTCTGCTGCTAAGATCAGTAAGTATGACAAAGGGCTAATAGATTAGATCACGTGTTGTTTATATACATCAATTGACATCAGAATAAGCTTCTTATCTTCTGAATAAGTATAATCCAACATATGGTACCGCCCTTTGAACCATTACCTTCTTATCCTAGTGAATAAGTGGCTGCATTAGAATTTCACTAGTGGTGTAACTTGTAAGCAACATTAGAAAGTTAAGACAGATATGACATTGTCTCCAATTTCTTTTGGTTACTGGGAATCTATTTTTCTGATTTACTTCACACGTTACTTATTATAATTATTTGTCTTATTGCAGCCAAAAACAAGATGTCAAATCTTGGGAAAAGAAAGATAGCAGAAAGGTGTAAGATGCTGTCTCACTGGAATGCAAATTGCAGAATGTGAAAAGAGGTTTGTGGTGTATTTTTTTACTTTCATTGATCAATATATCATTTATTAGATACATTCTTATTCAAGTCAAGTAGAATCATTGTGAAAAATAAAGGTTTCTCGTGAATATTTAATTTAACTAAACATATAGAATTCGAGACCATGAGAAAGTTAAAATAACATTATGTGAATCGATTCCCATGTTCAGCTATTTGTATTGTATTATAGTAGTATAGTTTCGTCACATCATAGCCAAATTATAAAGGTTCTTGGAGCTTAATATTCTGGAAATACTATTTTTCCACAGTCTTTAGCACAAATACATCTCAGTAACCATTTGGTGGGAGGAAAATGTTGGAATGCAATATAAACATAATGGGAGTTGCTTTTTGAAAAGAACAAAGAAGAAAACTGAGGCCAAAAGAATAGATATTTTCTAGATATAGGAATTGACATTTCATCATGAAAATGAAGGAACACAGTACCACGTTTCAACCAAAACAGTTCACCATGCAATGGTTTTGATCAAATAAACAAAGAATCAATGCTTTATGTTATTTCATTCACTTCTACTTCCACTCTTGTTTTCATTTTATTATACTCATAAATAATCTCTTCCTCTCCCAAATATCTCTTTGATGGGATGACACTCCATGATATTCCAGTAATACTAAAATAGCAACTTTTAAGTATATTTTTATTCTCTTAAATCTTAAAATAAATTTGCTTACTAACTTATTTTATTTCCTGTGTTTTAGAAAGTATTCGTTCTGATATCTTTTTTAAATATAGTTAGAATTTTGTCTATGTTATTGGTAATCATACGTCATTTACATAACAACATATTTTTATTTTACGTTGTCATTATCAAATATTTTATTATGTGTTTGATTTCCTTTCAAAATACTCCTAGTGATAATATTCATGTAAAGAAATTGATAAAAAAATGAGTACAAGTATTTTCTTCAAACTACAAAGTTTAAAACTAATTTTAATTTTGAATAATTAAAAACAAACTTTTAAATAGATAAATATTTAGTTTATAAACGAAATACAAATTTTTAAAACACGATATAAAAAAATATATTTAACAACTTTTTAATATTTACGTTATATGCGTAAAAATATTGAACAACGATACATACACTTTTATTTTATCTACAGTTGTTACCATTGATCTATATCCATCATATCTATCTATCAATATATATATATATATATATATATATATATATATATATATATATATATATATTTTTTTTTTTTTTTTTATATCTCTTCTTTTCATCAGAATATATGACCTATAAATTTATCATTTTTACTCTCTAGAAATATATTAAGTGTTGATGTAGGATTGATCATTTTTCAAAAATATTAGGTTGCACTAATGCTTTTCTTCAAAATAAAAGTACAACACTGTTTGACCACTTTGTCAAAATTTTGACTGTGCTTCAATGCATCATATTCGCATTTATCCTCAATTACTGTGTAATAATCAACTAATGGTTGAGATCTTGCTTAGCCACTAAACATACACTTATCTTCACCGGTTGTTTATAAATGCTATGAAAAAAATTTAATTAAAAAATGTTTTAAGTATTAATATTTCAGGTTTTTTAGGATTTACAAAATTAATCATAAAATTATTGTATTAACATTAGCATAATATTGATTTTTTTTTGTTTAGTATTTAAATGCACTTGATAGCTTTCAAACTAATTTCACTATCTAAATATTAGAAGAAAAAAATCACTGAATTTGGGGATGAAAGGTAACTTATTTAGTCATTTTATCAACTTATATTTCAGATTTCGCCATTTGTTCAAGAAGATTTATTTTTCCCTATTTAGCTATTAATTTGATCTCTGTTCTTATTTAGTTAACAGTCTTTAGAAACTTATTTTTACAATAGAAATGTTTTAATGGTTTAATAAAAGTTCAAACCATTTTGACATACAAACAAAAATTGGCAAAAGTAAAAGGTGAGGGAAATCAATGTGACTTACAGATACATTAATAAATACACCACTATATACTATAAGCTTGTGTAAAACAGCCATTGATTAATCTTAAAGAGCCAGTAGAAACCAGTATATAGACAAAGTAATTGAACATCAAAACTCTAAAACTCAAGCAGAGCAATGCACTATATTTAAATAAACATATAAATGTATTGTAACAAATAATTGTAACCAATTGTTTATTTTAATCCCTTTTTTAAATATTTTTCATGAAATGAAATTGATAGTATAAACGAGCTTATGTTATAAGTTTGATGAGTTTATTCACAAATGATTATGTAGCATTGAGCTATAAGGATCTCTGACAGTTAACAGGCAAGGAATATAATTCTAATACGAAAAAAAGAGAAGTTATCTCATAACATCAAATGATTTATATGAAGTAACATTTAAAATAAGTGAAGTAAGTTTTTTCACTGATATTTTAATTTCAATAAGTTTCAAAGAAATTAGATGAAGTAAAACTTGTTTCTGCTAGGCTAAACCATATATCAACTCTATCTGTTCTTGGTTAAATCGAAATTTGTTGTTCCTTGAACCTTCCCTTATACATCAAATTCTTTCGGCTAAGGCCTTTTTGACAGGATATAAATAAAATAACACCATATACTACAATTTCCTGCAAAACAGTCAAGCATGTATTTAATCTTACACAAGCAATAGTCGAAGTAACTGAACGTCCAAACTCTGAAAGTCAAGCACAAGGTCCAATAAACCATACAGATGTATTACACGTGAATTTTAGAACCATCAAGGGGCATAAAATCGACTACCACAATAATCATTCATCATCCCCATGGTGACGGCTCCTTCTCTTTTCTGATTTGTTGACACGCCTACCCTTCCTCGAATCATCATGACCACTTGAATCAGTTTCAGAAGATGATGAGGCTCTTTTGTTCTTTCGTTTGTGCCTTACAATGGAATCTTCAGATGAATCAGAATCTGATACATGGCTTCTCCTTCTTCTCTTCTCCTTCCTACTCTTCCTTCGCCTGCGTCTATACTCATCATCTTCATCTGATGACTTCTCCCTCTTCCTCCTTTGTTCCCTTCTTCTCTTCCTCCTCCTTCTCCTCCTTTCTTCATCTGAATCATCTGAATCACTAACTTTTCTCTTAGAACTCCTCTTCTTTGATCTACCTCTCTTTCTCCTCTTGTCAGAATCTTTGTCCGATCCATCATCATCTGAATCCCCCTTCTTGCCGGAAGAACTTCTCTTCCCACTAATTTTCTTCCCAGACCTTTCGGCGATAATTCTCTCAATCTCTGAATCAATCTCAGAATCTGAACTATCACTGTCCTCCTCCTCTTCTGAGCTCTCAACATTACTTCTCCTATCCACTTTCTCAACCTTCAACTTTTTATCCAGTCCAACCAACCCCACAGGCTGCATTGCATCAGGATCCTTCTCTTCATTGTCATCCTTGATTTTCACATAGTTCTTGCACTGAAACTTGAGGTGCCCAACACGGCCACATTTCTTGCAGGCCCCACGAGATACATCCACATCAGCATTTGTTATCTTAGCAAGCTGTAGAAGACCTTGAAAGCTAGCATATGCATTCTCAGCATCAGGTTCTGCATTAGGCAGATTTTGTGAAGAATCCTTCTTGTCTTCCTTGTTGGGTGCATAAGGGTCATAGCCAATGGCACTCTGCCATATGCCATGGGTTTGAAGAGCTGCACTGCTGTGAACCCTATTGTTCGCAGGCATGCGAACCCTTCCTGCTGTAGCAGGCATCTTGATGTTTCAATTTCAATCTTTCTCCTGAGAAGAGAAAAGAACAACTTCATTGTCAGAAACAGATTAAGGGGGAGGGGGAAAGGTTTTTTCTTTCCGAAGGAAGGTCCATGACCTAGCAGATGGTGAGTCTTTTTCTGTTTTAATGTGTTAAGATCCCTTATTTAACATAAAACAACATATATAGCCCTTTCAAGAGCAATGAATGCTAACACAGGTAAAAAAAAAGACAGATTACATTGCTAATACATTTATCTTATTTCCCTATAATCAGAGTTACACTGGATCACCACATATATTATATTAACCTGTTATTATATAACAATTGTTCTTTTATCCAAATTCAAGATATCACACACTCTACAATTCTTCCATGATAGTAACTATAAAAGGACCAGCTCACTGTGGTCCATAATCTGAAATAGACTGCAACGTGCAAACATGCGTAGTACAAAGAATGAATTCTTATTCACATAGAGAGGTTCAGCCATCACAGTGATGCTCAGTTACTTGTCCCCAATAGGATAAATGCTCTAAAAGGCAAGGACCATAGCCACTTATGAGCATTACCAGACTATAAAACAACAATCAATACAATAACCTTGACAAAAGACTCCACATAAACCTAATATTAAAAGGAACAGTTGAATCATGCCATAAAATAAGCCAACACTACCATCGGGAGAACCATGGGGTGTGATATCTGTGTCCTAAAACACCGTTGTTGCAAATATTGTTGTTGCAAATATTGTTGGTGAAGGTTAAACCTAACCCTTCACCCAGATAGGATATGACGGTTCAGGTCAGAAAAACCCATGAATTAGTCGGTTCTAATTTTTTTAAACCAAACCCAGCTCTAAATTTTTCACACTATACATCCTTTGATTGAATATAGAACATGCAAATTTCATATCCACATACCAGATAAAGCAAACATCTTAAAACACCCAAATCTCAACAATTTGTACAGGCTTCAAATCTCAATGGACCTAAGCAAAACCTATCAATTCATGACGCAGAAAGCGGGGAAATATTGGGTTAGACATTTCAGCAAACAACACATGCTCAACCAAAGATCCAAATCAACTAGACGAAAACCATCATACACAAAAAATACAGATCCCTTCCGCACCCGCAAAAGAAAAGAATATAGAAACATTTCCACGCATTCATTCATTCATTGGCTTAGCACAAGTGATCTATATAACTTCAGAATTTTCATCAAACACATAGCATCTCTCATAAGAAAAAAAAAAAAAAAAAAAAAACCCCAAAT
>Ga0214542_1000058_pt1 | contig 133923 bp, 126 predicted proteins | sample CNSS1metaG_FD_160096 | JGI IMG/M metagenome (GOLD analysis project Ga0214542, IMG submission 160096) | Root nodule microbial communities from cowpea collected in UCLA plant growth center, Los Angeles, California, USA - CNSS1 | ecosystem: Host-associated > Plants > Roots > Nodule | place: USA... | reverse complement strand
ACGGCAACACGCAACAACGATACCAGGCTTGCACGCATTCTCGGCAACTCCATCAACGGATGCCAAAGTCTAGCAGCGATGGTCTAACGAGGCCTTAGAACGACGCCATTGTGAACGACGCCATTGTGAACGACGCCATTGTCCTTGCGGCGCTCATCCGATGCCGATCGCAGATAGGTCGATCATCGGTCAGCCTCGCTCCGGATCATGCCATATTAGCCCTGTTTTGCCCGACGGATCAACCCGGATTTCGGAAAACGCGTAAGCCATTGATTCGGTTGGTGCCGGCTACTGTGCATGGGGTTGTTTTCTCGCTTTTTGAATGGACGACCGCCGCGTTCCGAAAATGTTGCAATTGGAAGCCGCATCAGCTGAAGTTGCGGCTGCCGCTCGGCCCGCCATCGGAGTCATCGGAGTGCGACCCGTCCGCTGCAAGTCCCTGTCAGAGCGCCGGAGACCGGCGCGCGCCCCGGTTCAGGCGGCCGTGGCTGCCGCTGTCGGATTGGCTCTCTACGCCTGCCCGCTCTCGTGCCATGCTCAGACCGAGCCGGAGCCGTCCATCAACGACTATCTTCCGCCGAGCGAGCCGGAAGTCTCGCGCGACGAATGGCGGCAGCGCATTGAGGATGCGCGGCGCCGTGCCAAGGGGGTTGCGCGCGAGCGGCGCGAGCATCCGGAGCTCTACAAGCCGATCCCGGAAGATCCGGACCTCGTCGCGACCGAACGTCTGCTTCGCGACGACAGCCTGCAGCCAGGCGACATCGTCGCCACCAAGAAGGGCATGTTCGTCTACCAGGGGCGATCCGATCAGCCGCGCCGCGATCAGGACTTCGTGCCGGTCAACCCGAAATCGGTGCGCTGAGTTAATACCGCCGCAAGATCTCGTTGAATCTTGGATCGGTCACCTTCGTCGTCTCCAGCAGCAGCGACTTGCCTTGCGGAGTTGCCTGCACATAGGCCGCGATCAGCAGCGGCTCGTAGCGCGAGCGGTTGACCAGCGCCGAGCGGATGTCGGATTGCGCCAGCAGCTTGATCTCCTCGTCGGTGGCAGCGGCGCTCGAGGTCACGGTGCGGACGCGTGAGAAGGCAACGTCGATCGGCACCGACCCGGTCAGGTACGACATCTTCACCGCAGGCGTGACCGCCTCGCCGGCCTGGGCCTGTAGCGTGCCGAGCGTGAGCCAGAGCGCCGGCCTGATCGGCGAAACTTTCAAGGCTGCCACGACAGCGGCTTGGGCCGTCTTGTTCTCGCTGGCTCTTCCGCCTGCCTCGGCCGACGGACGATGCAGAACGTCGGCGGCCATTGCCGCCGCATGATTTGCCAGGAGGTCGCCATCCCACGAAAAGGATGCCAGGCTGCCTGCGGCCGCGAGCTTGGCCTTGTCCGGCGGAATCTCGCCCGAGAACAAGTCGCTGGCGCGAAAGTTCGGTCGTACGAGATCGCCATAGAATGTCATGCCGGCGTGGAGCGCCAGCGCGATCGCGGTCAAGATGCCAATGGCGCGAAGCGTGATCACCGAAGTTGCGGCCTAAGCTTTCAAATTGCGAGAAGACTATCGCCTTGGATCGTCAACAGGGTCAAGTTGCCGGTCGCATAAGCGCCGGTGTCGATGTTGATGCGGTTCGAGCGGATATCGGGCGCGCTGACCGGCGTATGGCCGTGAACGATGTATTTGCCGAAGCGCTCCTCGGAGGCGAGGAATTCCTCGCGGATCCAGAGCAGATCCTCATCCTTCTGGCGATCGAGCGGGACGCCGGGCTTGACGCCGGCATGGACGAAGAAGAAGTCGCCGCAGGTAAAGGACGAGGGCAATTGCTGGAGGAAGGCGAGGTGCTCCGGCGGGAGCGCACGTCTCAGTCCCTCGATCAGCTCGACCTGCTGCTCGGCGGAAGGGTTCATCGTCGGCGTGATGCCGTAGGAGACCAGCGTCAGGAGGCCGCCATAGTGGCGCCACTCCTGCAGGCGGGAGGGGTCCTTCAGCACCTCGAGCAGGAAGACCTCGTGATTGCCCTTCAGACAAACCGTCTCGTGCGACTTCGAGCGTTCGATCAGGACATCAAGAACGGCGCGCGAGTCCGGTCCGCGGTCGACATAGTCGCCGAGAAAGACCTGAATGGCGCGTTGGGGGGCCGAGCGGGCCAGATCGGCGTCGATCACGGTTAACAGCGATTGAAGCAAGTCGGCGCGGCCATGCACGTCGCCGATCGCATAGACGCGGACGCCGTCGGGAAGCCGCGGCTTGGTCTTCTTGCGAAAGCGGGAGGAAAGGCCCATCGGGTCGGTCGAATCGCATCCAGCGTCACGAGCGGAAGTCGTGACCGCTCTTAGCAGAACAAGTCACACATCGGTATTCTTAATTGTTTCCGACCGATGAGCCCGCATTTTGATTAAAGCCTCGCGTGGCCTTTGAGCCGTATTTCAAGAGGTCTCGCGTAGCGTCTCCCCAACAAGAACGGGGAGCGCGACATGCGCAAAGTTGTGAAGTTCCTGGCGGCCGTCGCCGCCATCGTCGTTGCTGCGGGGGTGCAGCAGAAAGCGGAAGCCGCCTTCGTCGGGGCGCCCCTGGGGCTGCGTGGTGCCATCCACTACATCAAGTTCGACCAGCCGACGCTGCCGCCGATGGCGTTCACGCTCTTCTGCCTGAAGTACAAGGACGAGTGCAAGCCGCGGCCGCAGCGGATCGTCTTCCGGGGCGGCCGCCTGAAGCTGACGGCCGAGCGCATGGCGCAAATGCAAGAGGTCAACCAGCAGGTCAACACCGCGATCCGTCCCGAGGCCAATCTGGAAGGGCTGCGCGGCGAAAAGTGGCTGCTGCATCCGGCGAGCGGCGACTGCAACGACTATGCCGTGACAAAACGCCACGATCTGATCGCCAAGGGCTTTCCGGCGCGCTCGGTGCTGCTGAGCGAGGTCGTGACCAGCTGGGGCGAGCATCATCTCGTGGTCGTGGTGCGCACCTTCTCCGGCGATCTCGTGCTGGACAATCTCTCCGGCCACATCATGCCGTGGTCGAAGAAGCCCTATCGCTGGGTCCGCATCCAGTCGCCCAAGAATCCGAACTACTGGGCCTCGCTCGGCGACCGCGCGGTCTGATCAACCGCGCGCTATCGTGATCCGGATTGGCTGACGCTCTGCGACAGTCCCAGTCCCAAGATCACCGAAAGGCAAAGGATTGCTGCCGGGTGCAGCAATCCGGGACCGGCAAAGCTCTGAACCAGCGCAAACAGGACGCAGGCCGCGGCCGCCGCCGGAAAGAACGAGTCGCGTCCGCGCTGCAGGGCGCCGACGAACAGGCGAACCAAAGCAAGCAGGCTCACCGCGATCATGGCGACCAAGCCGACCCACCCCATCCCCGCGAACACGGATGTGGCCGCCGAGGGCGCCGTCAGGACGGCGCCGGCATCGCTCTGATAGATTCTGCCCACCGCAGCAAAAGTCCCGGCGCCGGCGCCGAACCAGCGGGTGTCGGCCAGCATCCGCTCAAGCGCGGCCTTGGTCTCGGTCCCCATCTCCGGAACGAGCCGCAGGAGGATCGGTCCGGAATTCTTTTCGAACAGGAAGGTCAGCACGATCGCCGCGCCGATCAGGGCTGCCACCGACAACGCGCTCGCGGCCAATGGCGACAGATCGAGTCTGCGGATGACGAGGATCAGCAGGATCAGCACGACGCCAAAGGCTGCTGCCATGGCGCTGTTGGTCCCGGACAGCCCAAAGATCGCGGCGGCACTGACCAAGGCTCCGACCAGACCGCAAAGTCCGATCGCGACCGAGCGAACGATCGAATGATGCGTCTCCGCCCGTTCAGCGGCGAGCTGCATCACCGCCAGATTGAGCATGAGGCCGAGCCCGGCCAGGCTCGTCGTGAGGTCATGGGGCACGGATACGGCAAGCGCCGGCGAGAGCCGATGCAGGTCCAACATCAAGGCGGAGATCGCGGTTACGCCGCTCAGCACGAACAGAACCAGCTCGGCACGGCCGCGGTTGCGAACCACCAGGATCGCGACGCCGAGCAATGAGATCGCGGCGAGCGCCAGCAGCAGCGCGTTCACCGTCAAGCCGATATCAGCCGTGATCGGCCCGAGCGACAGGCCACCGATCCCCTCGTGGGCGCTGGCCCAGATCGGATGCGCAAAGCGCAGCGGAAGCGGAGCGAGCTGGGCCGCGATGCACAGCGGAATGGCGAGCAGAATCCAGCGGCCCCAGGAGGTCGCACGGACGTAGTGCTCGTAGTCGGCCTTGCGCGAGCTCGAGGCCGCGGCCAGCAGGCCTAGCGCTGCGGCGATCGACCCCAGCTGCGCGCCCAATGAGGCGCCGGCGATTTCGAGAGCGGAAGCGGAGACGATGGAAACGATGAGGGCAAAATAAGCGAGGGACAAACGGCGCGCTCGAAGCGAATCCTGAAACGGTCAGGTCACCATACAAGCGAGCGGTGCGTTTTCAAACAGAGGCTTGCGTTGCGATCAGCGCGTGGCCTTGACCGGCCGACCGAAGACGCGGGTGGCGCGTGCGGCGGCAAGGGCAAAGCGCGCCCCCGAGCCGAAGAGGTAACCGCCCTGGAGGGCGATGGCCGCGAACGCCGCAGCCTTCATGCCCTCAAGGAAGCCAAGGCTGGTCATCATGCTGACCGGCAGCATGGTGAGCACCAGCGCAAATGTGACCGGCAGGAGCACGAACACGCGAAAGCGTTGGCCCAGCACGGCACCCGTGAGAAAGCTGAAAATCAAAAAGGCGGTCATCCGAAACACTCTCCGTGCTCCGGACCCTAGATTCCCCGCCTAAAAAGACCCTTAAGTTGTATGGCTAAATTTAGCCTATTGGCCGCAATTTGCCAGCAGCGAATGATAGGCCTCCCGCAGCCCGTTGAGCGCCACCATACCCTTGATTTCGCTGTCGCCTTCCCTGACCACCACGGCCAGGGAGGTCGTCGTCTGCCACTTCCCGGCGGCAAAGGCCGAGACCTCGTCCGGCAACAGCACGGCCGCTCCCGCGGCCGCCATGCTGCCCTCGAACCTCAGGGTGCCGCCACCGCTCGCTGCGATGGTCACCTTGGGGCGGCTCCGGGGCGGGAAGGGCCGGATCAAGGCCACCAGCACGTCGACCTTGCCCTTCGGGGCGCAGCGCACGATCAGGCCGGCGAAGTCCGGGTCCGATTGGGTGGTGTCGGCAGTCTTCATGATGGCTGCGAAGCTCTCGCCGTCCTTGGCCCCTTGGGTCCGGGTGAATTTCCAGACGGAGGAGGACGCAGGAGCGGCGACGGCAACAACGGGTGCGCCGTGACAGGAGGCTGCGCTGCCAGGGCAGGACGTGGCGGAACTCCAGGAGCGATCAGCCGCGCCAAGGAGGGAACCCGCCAATAGCGGGATCAGAAGGAGGCCAGACAAGGGGGATTCCTGCTCTTAACGGGCCCAGCTTTAGCAGACGGCGGCGAGGCTAAGAAGCCTTGCGCTCGACACGCTGAGCCCTCGACTAGGGCGATTTGCGCTCGAAGCGGGCACACGAAATACAACAAATGGTCACAAAGGGTTAAACGAGGCCCCAAACAGTGGCCTGCACGCAACAGTGGCCAACGGATCGCTCCGTTAACCACCGGGAACACTTGTCGCACCACCCCCTAGGCCGTACCAATTTACGTCAATTGGGGACCCTCGGGCGCGATTCATGTCATCTATTGCCAAGACCTACGTGTTGATGCCTGCGTTGCTGGCGGCTGCTTTGGCGCTCGGGGCGTGTTCGACCAATCCGGGGTCGGGACCGCTGACGGACGACGTCAACAACAAGATCCAGACAGAAAACGCGCCGGCTTACGAGCTGGTGCCGCTCAATCCGGCGACCGTGAAGATCCTGCACACCCACGAGCCCAAGGGCCTCGCCGGCGTGTTCACCGACCGCCGCCCGCCTGCCAGCATCGTGTTCGGCATCGGCGACGTCGTCAGCGTCACCATCTTCGAAGCCGCAGCAGGCGGTCTGTTCATCCCGGCGGAAGCCGGTGTCCGCCCGGGCAACTATGTGACGATCCCGGATCAGTCAGTCGACAATGATGGCTTCATCACCGTGCCCTATGCCGGTCAGATCAAGGCCGCGGGCCTGACGGCGGTCCAAATCCAGCGCGCGATCGTCGAGAGGATCGGCAACCGCGCCATCGAGCCGCAGGCGGTCGTGGCGATGTCCTCGCAGCGCACCCAGCTGATCAGCGTGCTTGGCGAGGTCAATTCGCCGGCGCGTTATCCCGCGAGCGCGGCGGGCGCGAAGGATCGCGTGCTCGATGCGATCACCCGCGCCGGCGGCATCAAGGGCCAAGGCTTCGAGACCTGGGTCATGCTGGAGCGTGGCGGACGGCGGGCCACCGTACCGTTCGAGAATCTCGTGATGGCGCCCGAGAACAACGTCTATGTGCGTCCCGACGACAGCATCTACGTCTATCGCGAGCAGCAGAAGTTCCTGGCGTTCGGCGCCAGCGGCCAGAGCGGCGAGTTCAACTTCGACGCCTGGCGCATCAACCTCGGCGAAGCCGTCGGCAAGGCCGGCGGTCTCCTGGACGGCCAGGCCGATCCGGCTGCCGTGTATCTCTATCGTCGCGAGCCGCGCGAGGTTGCGGCCCAGCTCGGCATCGACGTGAGCAAGTACACCTCGGAGACGATCCCGGTCATCTTCAACGTGAACTTCCGCGATCCGGGCGGCTTCTTCCTCGCCACCAAGGTCATGATGAAGAACGGCGACATCATCTACGTCTCGAACTCGCGCAACGTCGAAGTTGCCAAGTTCCTGAACTACCTGCGTGTGATCATGGCGACCGGCGGAGACGCGGTGAACCTCGCCAACGATGCGCTGATCTTCCGCAACAACATCAAGCTGGCGCCGTAAGACGCCGACTTGACCGACCAAAGACGATGGCACCGGGGCTTTGTCCCGGTGCCATTTTCGTTTAGCGGTCCAACCGGTATTGTCGCCGGCCGGCGAGCCGGTTCGGATCAAGGCGTCATCGAGTAGAACGCGCCCGCCGCCGGTCATCCCGTTCTGTTGCAAAGGGCTTCATGCGCTTTCGAACGTTTTTCCTTCTTTTGGCTATCGTCCCGCTTACCTTCGCGCTTGCACCGGTCGGGCCGGTGCTCGGTGCTGCCGCGGAGATGGGCGTGCGTCACCGCATCGATGTGATGGTTTCCGCCGAGCCTGATGCTCCCGTCCTGGCGCACCTGAAGGGCGCCAGGGGCGAGCTGTCCTTCACGGTTCGCCTCTCAGCGAACTCCAAGGAGAGCAAGTTCTTCGGCATGTTGCGTCCGTCCTTCCCCGACATCGTCGTGCCCGATAGCCCGGGCAAGCCACTGGTGCAGCAGACCAAGCTGTGGGAGGAGGATGTCTGCCATCAGCGCCGCGGCCTGCCGAAGGTCACGGTGACCCAGCTCGGCGGGCATTTTGCGCAAGGGGAGGGGCGGATCGAGATTTCCGCCATCAACCGGCACATCGGCGTCCTGGTCCCGCCGGATGAACTAACCCCCGGAATAAAACTCGATCAGGGGAGTGATAGCTTTGGATTATTCTACGCGTTCCGGGCGCAGAGCCGGAGCAGCCGCCTCAACGTCGATCTGAAGATCTATCCGATCGATTGCTTCCTCTAAGCCCAAGAGCAAAGCTCGCAAGACATAACGATGCGCCTTTGGCTTCCCAAGATTCGCTGGTCGTGGAGTTTGCCCGCGGTCTTCATCCTGTTCTTCGTGGCCGCCGGCGCGCCGTTTCCGTTCGGCTCGACCAATGATCTGTCGATCGCGTTCTGGTGCCTGTGTCTCGGCATCGCGGTGATCTTCGCGCCGACGCGCGATTTGCGCCCGCCGCATCTCTGGCTGCTCGCCGGCATCGGCGTGATCGTTGCTGCTTACGCTTTCGTGCTGCACGAGCAGCTTTCCGATCATCCCTGGGTCGCGCCGTTCCAGCCGATCTGGAAGCAGGCCTCGGATCTGCTTGGGGTGCCGATCGCCCCGTCCGCTTCGATCGTCAAGAACGAGGCGTTCTTCGCCCTTGGCGCGCCGCTTGCCAACATCCTCGCCATCGTGCTCGGCATCACAATCGGCGCCGACCGGATGCGCGCGCGCCGCCTGCTCTGGGTCATCGCGATATCGGGCGCGGCTTACGCCCTCTACGGCGTCGCCTCGTTCCTGATCGAGCCGACCATGATCCTGTGGCGGGACAAGACGGCGTATCTCGGCAGCGTCACCGGCACCTTCATCAACCGCAACACGGCGGCGACCTATTTCGGCTCGGCTGCGGTGATCTGGATGCTGCTGATCCTGGAGGACGTCCGCCGCCGCCTGCCGGAGCGGCACATCGAATGGCGCCGCCTGTCGCTCGACCTGCGCGCGATCCCGCCGAAGGAAATACTGCCGCAACTCGCATGCCTGTTGATCTGCCTGATGGCGATGTTCATGACGACCTCGCGCGCCGGCGTCGGCCTGTCGCTGCTGGCGATGATCGTCGCCTTCACGCTGTTCCTGCGCAAGGACCTGCCGCCGCGCACCGGCATCTGGATCTCGCTCGGCTCTGGAGCCGCCGTCGCGCTCGGCCTGTTGCAGCTGCTCGGCGGCCGCGTCTCCAGCCGCTTCGACAGCCAGGGCCTGGTCGACGAGGGCCGCATCGAGGCCTGGAAATCGACGCTCCGGATCATCGCCGACAATCCCTGGTTCGGCACCGGCATGGGCACCTTCCAATGGGCCTTCCCGCCGTACCGCAGCCCGAACATCTCGATTCGCGGCGTCTGGGATGCCGCGCATTCGACGCCGCTGGAGCTTGCCTCCGAGGTAGGCATCCCGATGGCGCTGCTGGTGGCGCTCGGCTGGGCCATCATGCTGCTGGTGTTGGCGAAGGGCGTGTTCACCCGCCGGCGCGAGGTCATCATTCCGCTTTCGGCCGCGGCGACCGCGACGCTGTCGCTGCTGCATTCGTGCCTCGACTTCACGCTCCAGATGCCCGGCTACAGCATTCCGTTCTTTGCGCTTTTCGGCGCCGGCCTGGCACAGTCCTTTTCGAGTCGGGAGGGCCGCGCGAGCGCGGGCGCCAGCGCCACCGCACCGCGAGGCGAGGGCCACCTTGCAACCGCGCCTCCAGCTTCCCGCGCTCGGCCCGAGCTTCACAAAACTGTCTAGATTTGAAGCAGTTGCGCCGTTTACGAAGCTTTTAGTATAAATGGACAGCCCTTCTTTCTTTCGCTAGGTTCTTGCACTGCACAGCCATTTTGCCCGGGCCGAGGACGCAGATCGGGGCAGCTGATTTTTTGGAGGTTGTTTTATGAGAGTTATCAGAAACGCGCTTCGCATGGCTGCCGCCGCGGCGCTCGCCGCCACGATCACTTCGGCCGTCAACGCCGCCATTTACCCGCCGCAGCGCCAGCTGCCGGCCACCGTAATTTCCGAGTTCAAGTCTTCCCCCAACAGCCTGCTGCAGCAATATCCGACCGGCGGCCCGCAACTGATCTCGCGCGTGCGCGACCTCGGCGCCTCCGATCCGACCACGCTGCCCGGCCTGATCGCGCTCCTGAAGGATCCCGCGACCACCAAGGACCAGATGAACGCGATCGTCGCCGGCCTCGCCCAGGTCGCCCGCATGGCCGCGCAGCAGGATCAGGCCTACGCCAATGAGATCCAAACGGCGATCGCCGGTACCGGCAACCCAGACGTGATCGCCGCCTACCAGGCCGCGACCGGCGACGTGGCAATCGCCGCGGCCGGCGGCGCGGGCGGTGGCGGCAGCGGCGGAGGCGGGCCGACAGGTAACGGCTTCCCCAGCGGCGGCGGCAGCAGCGGCATCGTCGTGTTCGGCAACAATACGACCGCCAACATCCCGCCCGGCACCTTCGGCGTCGGTGTCGGCACCGCCGCCAACAGCGTCAGCCCGTTCTGATTGAGGCCGGCCCGCAGGCTGCATTCTAGGAGACGGCAGCGGCGCCAGCGGGCGCCGCTTTGCTTTTGGACCGTTAAGCTTCACATGAAATGTCACGCGGGGGACACTGTGCGGCGCATCAGGCGCGTTCAATTGAACACGAGAGTGTGCTAGTCTCTCGTGTGGCGCGGGTTTGCTACGAATGCAGCTGCGGCAGTTAGTAGATTTTCCAATCCTCAAGAACGCATCGATCCATTTTCAGGAATTACTAGATGTTGCAGGTGAACAAGCCGTCGCCGGAGATCAACCGTGATTTCACCGAGGCTGATGGCTCTGCGTCTCAGACGCTGACCTCCTACCTCGATATCGTTCGCCGTCAGTTCCCGACCATGGTCGCGATCGCGTCGGCCTGTGTGATCCTCGCACTGCTCTATCTCTTCACCGCCGCGCCGCAGTTCACCGCCACTGCCTCCATGGTGATCGACACCCGCAAGGTGCAGTTGTTTCAGCAGCAGTCGATGCTTGGTGACGTTGCCGTAGATGCTGCAGCAGTTGAGACCCAAGTTGAGATCCTGAAATCTGAGAACATCAGCCTCGCTGTGATCCGTGATTTGCATCTCGTCGACGATCCTGAATTTACCGGCTCGGACGCCGGCCTGCTTGGCTCGGTTCTCAGCTTTGCGGGCAGCCTGTTCTCCGAGCAGCATTCGCTGTCTGAATACGAGCAAGTCCGCAATGCGCTGGGACGCTTCGAAAAGAACCGCAACGTCTCCCGGATCAAAGGCACCTATGTGATGGAGGTTGCCTTCACATCGAAGGATCCGGGGAAAGCGGCGAAGATCGCAAATGCGATCGTAGACTCTTATATCGTCGATCAGCTCGAGGCCAAATACCAGTCGACTCGCCGCGCCAGCGTCTGGCTCCAGGACCGCATCAAGGAACTGCGTACCCAGGCATCCGCCGCGCAAAAGGCGGTGGTGGACTTCAAGACCACTAACAATATCGTCGACACCGGCGGACGGCTGATGAACGAGCAACAACTTGCCGAGGTCAACAGCCAGCTTATCCTGGCGCGTGCAGCCACCGCCGAGGCCAGGGCGCGGCTGGATCGCATGAATGACATCCAGAAGCAGGATATCCCTGACGCCAATGTTGCCGATGCGTTGAAGAATGAGACCATCGTCAAACTGCGCGCGCAATATGTCGATATGGCTTCCAAGGAATCGATCTGGTCGGCCAAATATGGCCGGGATCACCTCGCGGCCGTGAATCTGCGCAGTCAGATGGCGGAGATCAAGAAGAACATCCGGGATGAACTGAGACGTATTCAGGAGTCTTACAAGAGCGACTACGATATTGCTATGACCCGTGAGGAAAGCATCAAGTCGAGCCTCGCCAATGTTGTCTCGGAATCCCAGCTCACCAATCAGGCTCAGGTGCAGCTTCGCGAGCTCGAGAGCAATGCGCAGAGCTACCAGGCGATGTACGACAATTTTCTGCAGCGCTATATGGAAAGCGTCCAGCAGCAGTCGTTCCCGATCACCGAGGCGCGCGTGATTAGCGCAGCGACCATGCCGCTGTGGAAGAGCTATCCGAAATCTCTCCTCGTTCTGGGCGTCGGTCTGCTTGGAGGCCTGATGCTGGCCTCTGGTGTGGCGATGGCCCGGGAGCTGACTGACAAAGTGTTTCGTACCACGAAACAAGTCGAGGACACTCTTGGAGTCAGCTGTATCGCGACTCTTCCGGCTCTGAGCACTCTACCTGTCGGATCGCGGTCCGGCTGGAAGATGCCGGGTGGTCGGGGATTTGGAAGTAGCAGCCAGCAGCCTGATCTGCTGCGATATGTCGTGGGCAATCCGTTATCGCGCTTTTCCGAAGCCGTACGTTCGGTGAAGGTTGCTGCCGATCTCAATCAAATCTTGCGCGAGAATCGTGTGCTGGCGACCACCTCGACCTTACCGAACGAAGGCAAGAGCACGCTCTCGAGCAATCTCGCTCAACTCGTGGCGCATGGCGGTGCGCGCGTCATTCTGGTTGATGGTGACCTGCGCAACCCGTCACTCTCGCGTGCGCTGGTGCCGGACGCGGAGGCCGGCCTGGTCGACGTCATCGCGCAGAAGGTCAAGCTCGAGGATGCGCTGTTGCTCGATCCGGAGACGCAGCTCTCGATCTTGCCGGCCGGTACCACCTCGAAATTGTTGCACACCAACGAGATCTTGGCCTCGAAGGCGATGCGTGAGCTGGTCTCTCTGCTCCGCACCCAATTCGACTACGTAGTGATTGACATGCCGCCGATGGCGCCCGTTGTGGACGTGCGTGTCACGTCCAGCTTTGTCGACTCCTACATCTTCGTGCTGGAATGGGGCAAAACCAAAATCGACGTCGTCAGGCATAATCTGCGCACCGCGCCCGAGATCCAGGATAAGCTGCTGGGCGTAGTCTTGAACAAGGCGGATACGAGGGCACTTGCGCGTTATGAATCGTATCACGGACGTTATTACTATCAAAAGTATTACGCGCGCTATGGATACGTGGAGTAGTGGGCCGTCCGCAGATTGGTTCTTGAGCTTCTTGAAATGGCGACTGGGATGTGAGCGATCTTCGTAGAAGATGCCTGGGAAGCGTGCTGCGCGTTTGCCTGCTTGTGTTCGGTCTGGTCGGCCTCTTGTGGACCGCGATCACTTCGCCGGTTTTTGTTTCAGCTTCGCCGGCCCGCGATATCATTGGTCGAGTTATGGCGGCTGAGTACTTCAAGCAAGGCGCGCTAGGAGAAAGCCTGGCGTACCTCGAGGAAACATCGAGGAGCTTGATTTCGGAGCCATCGATTTCACGGGCGAAGGCTCTCATCCGTTTGGAATTGGCGCAGCGAGCAATGGGGCGTCCCGATGGAATGGATGATGGAGAACGCCAGATCGCTGATACCGAACGCGACCTGAAAACTTCGCTTGCCTCGAATCCAAATGACGCTTTTCTGTGGATGTTGTTGTATTCGGTGGCGCTGACTAGAAATGGATTTGATCCAGTCAACATTAAGTATCTTGCTGCATCGTATCGGATAGGTCCGTGTGAGGGTTGGCTCGCGCTGCGCCGGAATCGGATTACTCTTGGACTGTTTCCGTTTCTCGATGGCTCTCTCAGGCGTGTGGCTATCTCAGAGTTCGCTCAAATCGTCGATGCCGGTTTCAGCAGCGAGGCGGCTTTGATCCTGAAAGGGGTGGGCTCGGCACATCGAGAAGAATTGCTTCCGGCTCTCGTGCAGGCGAATTTGGTGTCGCGAGAAAACCTCTACAGACGCCTTGCTGCGGATGGCCTCAAGTTGAGAATTCCCGACGTTCCCTATGACGAGAGGCCTTGGAGATGAAACAATTCCGATCACGATCTTGGTGCGGCATAGCTACTTGGACCCTGCTTGTCACCGTGAATGTCGCGGGGCAGGCACAGTCCGCAAGTTCTAGCCTGACGCTGCAGGGAGCGGCAGAGCAGACCACTGCACCGATCATCAAAAATGCATTTGGTCGCCCCTGTCTGGACGTGGAGGCGGCAGCAAGATCGCGCGTGGTCAATCCCAAGCTTATGGATCACGTCGTGAGCGTCAAAAACAGCTGCCCTCGCGCGATCGGTGTAACGGTGTGCTATTTCAACTCAAGCAAGTGCAACGCATTTCATCTGTCGGGATATGGCCGTGTTGATACGATCCTTGGAACGACGACGGAGCGGAATTTTCGTTATTCGATCTCGCAAAAATAGCGGTTTTGATGTCGGGTCGATTGCAAGCGGGTGTTCAAGAAATATTGTCTAACCAAGCCGAAGACCGGCTTTGCGACATGGAGTCTTCGGGCTTGCGATCGATATGAGGTGCACCTTGGCACGTATGTAAGGAGCAAGATGTTGATATTCGCTTTTGACGAATTGAGATTCTGGAAAGCTCAGAGCATTGAGATGCTCGGTAGCGAAGCGTCCGCATTCTCCCGGCCGCTTGAGCCCGACGCATACTAGTCCATGAAATCGAAGATGACCGTTTTGGACGGGCTCCAGGTAAACAACCCAGCTCTGCGTTCAGCACACTCATGAACTCTCGCGAAGAATCTCTCGTGATGTCGTCTTGCGCAGTCATCGTCGGAAGACAGGTAGACGGAATATGAAGCTTGCTTTCGTCGGTTGCGGCTATGTCTTCGACATCTATATGCGCACACGCTGGGCTTATCCGGAGATGGAAATCTGCGGCGTCTTCGATATCGACCGGCGCCGCTCTGAGATCGTTTCGAAACATTACGGCATTCATGTCTATGCGGACTATGACGCACTTCTCGCCGATCCGCGTGTGGAGATCGTCGTCAACCTGACGACGATTAATTCCCACTATGACGTCACTAGACGCGCTCTGGAAGCAGGCAAGCATGTCTACTCCGAAAAGCCGGTGACGACCGAGCTCAATACGACCAAGGAACTCTTTGCCTTGGCGGAGAGACGCTGCCTCGTATTTGCATGTGCTCCATGCAATCTCTACTGCGACTCCGTCGCCACGATGTGGAAAGCCGTGCTGGACGGTGCTATCGGCAAGCCGGTTCTCGTTTATGGCGAGTTGGACGACAATCCCGCCCATCTGATGAACCTGGAAGAGATGGAAAGTCCGACCGGCGCGCCCTTCCCCTATGTGGAGGAATTGCAGGAAGGCTGCACGGTGGAGCATTTAGCCTATCACCTCGTCTGGATCTGTGCGATGTTCGGTCCGGCAAGAGCGGTCACCGCCTATTCCAAGCATCTGATAGCGCACAAGACGGATACACCGCTCAATCCCGCCGATACGCCGGACCTCTCCGTCGTGTGCCTCGACTTCGAAAACGGGGTCGCCGCGCGTATCACCTGCTCGTGGGTTGCGCCGCGCGACCACCGTTTCCGCATCATCGGTGATGCCGGTGAACTCGGCGCGGACAATATCTTCCACGATCAGACGCCGGTCCATTTGGAGCGGTACTCACGTGTCAGCCTGGCTGCCCGCAAGGCCTATACGGCACGTAATCAGCCGCTCATCGGGCGGATCTTCGGCATTGGCGGCAGAAAGCTCAAGTTGGTGCGGCGCTGGAAATCCCATGCGGTCGAGGCGGAGAAAGGCGTCGGCATATCGCTTAAGCACAAGTTCGTCAGTTGGCTGCGGCGGCGCGAAATTTACGCGCAAGACAAGCTTCTGGGGCTCGCAGAAATGGACCGGGCCATGCGCGATGGACGAAGGCAGCCGGTCCCGGCAGATTTTCTGATCCATATCAATGAACTCACCATGATTGTGCATCGCGCAGGCGCCGGCGGCATTGCGACTGTGCCCCAGACCACATTCGAGAAGATCGCCCCCCTGCCTGACATGATCGCCGGGCAACGCGACTACAAAGCCGGCTACCGGCAGCATCTGATGGAAAGTCGACTCGGCAAGCTTATCGACAAGTTGCAAAAGCGCTGATCGCGCGAAAAGTCAAGGAACCGGAAAGTGGCATCCACCGTGCAAGCGGACGCATCCATCAGCGACATGGCCCGCATCGGGCTTGGTTGCAGCCGGCTAGGTTCGATCGGCGCCAAGAATGGCACACCGCCGGAAAGGCTTCTTCAGACTGCCGCGGAGGTGGGGATCACGTTTTTCGATACGGCCGATATCTACGCACAAGGCGACAGCGAACGTCATATCGGAAGATTGCTTCGAAGCAGCAACGGCAGCTTCGTCATCTGCACCAAGGTTGGTCAATACTTTCCGTGGTACTTCAAGCCTGCCTTCCTGATGAAAGGCATGATCAAGTCGATGATGAATCTGGTCGGCGGCGCATCGGCTGTCCGTACGGTCCGCGCGCGAACCCTGCCGCAGGATTTTTCGAGCGACTATATCGAACGGAAATTCCGCGAAAGCCTTGAGCGGCTGCAAACAGATTCGGTCGATGTTCTCCTATTGCACAGCCCATCGGCGGGGGTCCTGAGACAGAAGGACGCTATTTCAACGCTTCAGGCAATCAAGCGGCGCGGCGCGGCGAAAAGGATCGGCGCGGCCTGCGAAGACGTCGAATCCCTTGAGGCTGCGCTCGACGACGATCGGATCGACGCAGTCCAGGTCACGCTTGACGTCCTGGATGGTGTCGATGCGGAGCGGCTGCGCAAGCGCCGGGCAGCCGGTTTGTTCGTGATCGCACGCGAGATATTCGGTGGTGCCCGCCCGGCCGACAGCGTGCCTCTGTCACCAGAGTTCGTGAGGGATCGGCTCATTTTTGCTGCGAGCCGTGTCGACGTCGATGTCGTCCTTATCGGAACGACGAATGAAAGCCGGCTGCTTCGCCTTATCAACGACTACCAAGCTTCGAAACGCGTGGCCCCGGACGTCGCGTAGCAACGGCAGAGACAGGAGACAACGAGTGCGGGTTCTTTGGCTAGGCCGTTCGGTTGATTTGACCCTGGATGCAGGAGACCGCGTCTACAGCTACAGTTTCGTCTGCGCCGTCGCTGAGCAGCCCGGCGTGACGCTGTCCTATATAGGCCTCACCGACCAAAGCAAAGGACAGTTCCAGCCGTCACCCTCCTCGGTGAACTGGCGGCCCGTCTATGCCAGGACAAACTCGAGCCTGAAATTCCTTTACAGCAGTCTACCCATGTCGGGTGCAAAGAATGACGTGCGGGAATACACGGACGCGATCTTTCAGGCTCTGACGCGCGAAACCTGGGACGCTGTGGTGCTCGACCACTACGCGCTTGCACTTGCGATTCCCCTGATCGACAAGGCGGGCTTCCGGGGAGCGGTCGTTCATGTCGCGCACGATTTCGAAACGCATGTTACCCGGGACATCGCCGAAACCTATTCCGGCAACCCGGTCAAGAGGACCCTTCTCAAGCTGAATGCCAAACGTACCGCAGCCGCCGAACAGTCGCTCGCCGCCCGCTGCGATCTAATGGTCACGCTCACGGAGAAGGATGCTGTCAGCTTCAGAAAGGTCAATCCCAAGCTGGACAGCCTGATCATCCCCCCGGGACATCGTGGCGGCGTCGTCGAATCCCGCACGATTTCAGACGCCGTACCGAAACGGGTGATCGCGATCGGCTCCTATACTTGGCTCGCCAAGCGAATGAACCTGCTGGAATTCGTCGAAAGCGCGGACGAGTTCTTTTTCCAGAACGGAATCGAATTCCGGGTCATCGGCAAGATCCCGGAGGATTTCCATGAAATTCGAGCGCGCCAGTGGAAAGCGACGCGGCTGCTCGGTTTCGTGGACGACCCGACCGCCGAGTTCGACAATGCTAGGATGGGCCTTGTGGTGGACCGGACCGGCGGTGGCTTCAAGCTGAAGATGCTGGACTATATTTTCCAACGCGTGCCGGTCGGTGGTTATACACATGCCCTCGAAGGGCTTCCGGATACGGTGGCTCCTCACGTTGTGAGCCATTCGGAAACGGAACCTTTGCTGAAGGCAATCGTCGAAGCGGTGAACGATCCCGACAGGCTCCAGCGGATGCAGGTCGCGGCCTTCCAAGCCGCGAAAGGGCTCTTCGACTGGTCCAGCAACGGCAAGCGGTTCGTCGAGAAAGTGAGTGAGGTTGGAGCAACGTTGCAATCGCGTAAAAGTCAGTGGCGGGCGAGCTAGGGTGGGCCGTAGCGAACCTCGATCGCTGCAAACTCAACGGTTATCAAAATGGCCTCGGACATTCATAGCAACCCACCCAAGTTCGCTCCGACGGGCTTCATTGTCGGAGATCCTGGCGCGCGAGCCTTCCATACGCTCACCAGAAGAGCTGTGCTCGGCATCATCTTTTCCTTTATTTTTCTTGCCTATTTCGGGATTGGTTTGAAGGAGGATTTTTCCCTCAGCATCAGCATGATCGCGATGTATGCGGCACTGCCGGCTCTGTTTCTCGAAAGAAACCTGGCGCTCGATTGGGCGAAGCTGGGAGCCTACCTCATTTTTGTCTACAGTATTCTACTGACGAAGCTATCGGCGACTGGGCCGAACATTTCTTCAGCGTCGATGTATTATCTCATCGTCCTTTACTTCCCGTTCGTGTTTACGGTTGCTCGAACTGCCATCACGGACAGACTCTATGAAAATGCTATCCGTTTCTTCCTGAACTGTATGATCGTTATCTCCGTTATCGCAGTGGTACAGTTCCTGTCCCAATTCGTCGTACGGCTCTCCTGGGTTTTCAATATTTCGCTGATCATTCCTCGTGCCATCGTGGATAAAGGCGGCTGGAACACGGGGGCCGACGCTGGCAGCTTTTTCAAAGCCAATGGATTCTTTCTGAGAGAGCCTTCGGAGCTGTCGAATCTTCTCGGATTCGCTATTCTCATAGAATTCTTGTACTTTCGCAGGTTGTTGCGTCTCGCAGTGTACGGCGTCGGCATCCTGCTGAGCTTTTCAGGCACCGGAATGTTCGTCGCCGCGGCAGGATTGCTGATACCGACCAAATCGAAGGCGCTTCTCCGTGCAGCGGTCATTCTGGTCGTCGGCTTTGCTATCATACCCCCACTCGATGCATTTGTTTTCGATGGTTACTTCCTGCATAGGTTAGACGAGTTCAACCGGGAAGGTTCAAGCGCTTGGGCGCGCTTCATCGCACCACAGTCGGTCGTCGGAGCGGGAATGAGCTCTTTCGAAAGGACATGGCTTGGCAATGGTTCCGGCAGCCTTGCACCTTCATTGAATATGTATGCCGACATTTGGTATGAGGGCCGATGGGAAATCAACGGCCCGACCTGGGCAAAACTGCTCTATGAGTACGGGATTCTGGGTGCCGCTGCGGGTGTCCTGTTCTTGATCGTCTGCCTTTGGAGATCCCGAGGACCTGCAGAACTGAAGATCGCCGGATTTTATGCTTGGCTCGCTTCCGGAGGACAATTGCTCCAACCTGTATTCCTGGCCGTCATATTCGGTTTGATTATCCTGTGGCCAAAAAACTGGCAACTCCCATCCCGCCGAAGCGCTAAGCTGGGTCGGTCTTACACGGAAGCCAAACGATGATGGCCGCCGTCGATAACGTGCCCTGTCGGATTGCCGCAGTGCGCGGTGACAGTACCGAGCTGGGCATCGAAGACGCCACCTTCGTCAGGGGATAGCGGGAAAGTGTCGGGGCAGAACAACGCGATCTTGATTCTAAGCGACACGCTGGATTTCGGCGGGCATGAGATTGCCTTCTTGAGTTTCCTCGATAAGCTGCTCACTCAGGCCGAGTATCAAACGTATCATTTTATCGTCCCAGCCGAAAACAAGCGCTTCATTCAAGAACTGCAGTCCATATCGGACGGACGTATCGAAATTATTCCAAGTAAGTTCTACAAACTCAGAGGGGAACCTTACCGAGCTCCCTTCCGCATCCGCTACAAGAACTTCATCCGAGAACAATACAACGCGCTGAAGCCGAAGACCGTTCTTTTGTTGCAGGGACGCATCGAGCATCTCTGCACCGCAGCCTTGGCTCTGCCGCGGTGTGCAGATCTCGTGAGCTATTTGCCGATGGCGCATTTGATGCGTGACTTACGCGGCCCCTCATTCTCGTCACGGTTACAAGACGCACTGCGAATGCTTTATTATCGTTTGCCGAAGCGCTACATCGTGCCTTCCAACGCTGTCGCCGCGCAGTTGCGGGAAAATCGCTTCGAAGGCCCTATTCAGGTCGCGAGGAATTTCGTGCCGGCCGCATCCTCCGCTTCGAAAGGCGATGCACGCACCGAGCTGTCGCTGCCGCAGGATAAGAAGATTGCTGCCTTCATTGGCCGCTTTGATGTTAGGCAGAAAGGGATCGACTTACTCCTCCCCCTCGTCGAGCGTTCGACCGAATGGCATTTCCTCTTCATTGGCGCGGGCGAATACGCTGAACGAATTGCCCTGACTCAGAAGCAGTGCGCTTCAGTTTCCATCGTATCCTGGACCGAGAGGGTTGAACTCTATCTACAGGCTATCGACGTGCTTCTGCTGCCATCACGCTATGAGGGAGTCCCTCTTGTCCTCCTGCAGGCACTAAGAGCGGAAACGCCGGTCATGGCGTCGTTCATCGATGCGTATATCGAATATCTTCCCGCCAAGAATCTTTCTACCTTTGATTCCTCGATCAATTTAGACGCCGAATTGGATCGATTGATTGCCCCAGATGCAGCGAGCGAATTTCAGGTTCATGCTCGGCGTGTAGTGAGGGATGCGATTGACTTCGATGCATCGTTTAAGAGTTTTCTGAACGGACTGACAACAAACGATGGGGCGAATTCGTGAGCCTTCATCCAAGGAAGGCGCTTGCCTCCGTTAGCTGGAGTTTTCTTGAGGGCACCTCGCTCGCTGCGCTGTCATTTGCGACACTTGTCATTGTGACACGGCGTGTAACGCCTACAGAGATGGGAGCATTTGCAGTTGGGCTCGCTTTCATTGAGATCGCGACCACGGCCGTCACGATGTTCTTTCACGATGCGGTAATCCGTAAGGCGGAGCTTTCTGAAAGAGATCTAGATACCGCGTTCACAACCACGGTGGTGACAGGCCTCGTAATGGCATTGATCATTGCCGGATCAGCCCCCTTTTTAAGTTTGTTGTTCGAGAACGACCTAACTTGTTACGTCTTGGTGGCGCTCTCTCCATGCGTTCTAATTAGCAGCCTCGGCGCGGTCACTGTCGCCGATAATAAGCGACATCTTGAATTCAAGTCGCTAGCCGTGAGGTCAATCCTTGGCCGCGTTTTGGGTGCACTGATCGCGATCGCTCTGGCATTCGCTGGCGGGGGACTCTGGAGTCTTGTAGCGCAGCAGTTCGTTATGGTGTCGGTCTCGACATTCGTCCTTCTTTGGAGGGCTACAAGAAAGCCAAAGTTGCTTTTTGACCAAGTTTTATTTCGCGAATTGATTGTATTCGCTGCGCAATCAATGACTGTCCTTCTACTGAACTTCTCGTTGCGGCGTATATTCATCATGGTCGTGGGGGTCTTGCTTGGAGTCGCGCAAGCCGGTTACATCAACGTCGCGTTTCGAACGATTGATACGCTCTGGTCGCTTTCCGCAGGCGCCCTGCAGCAGGTCGCCTTGCCGGTGCTGTCGCGAACGCACGAAGATCTCGTAACGTTCAGACGACATTTCGCAACATTCATGTATCTCGCAAGCTTGGCGCTTTACCCTCTGTTTGCGGGCTTGGCATATTTCTCAGAAGAGAGCATATCGCTGCTATTTGGCGAAGCTTGGCTCCCATCTTCTATCTATGTTGTCTATCTGGGCACTCTCGTTCTTCTTCAGGTGCCGCGTATGGTCTTGAGTACAACGCTAATTGCCGCCGGTTTTCCGGGTGATCAAATCGTCTCGAGTATCGCCCAGTTCGTATTGCTCGCAGTCGCTATCTTGGTGTTTGGAGTGGAGCGTCCGCTTGACGCTGTGCTCATCTGGATCAGCGTTGAGGCGATACAAGTGCCGATCCTCAGCCGATGCCTGAAACTCCGGACACAAATTTCCTTCGCAGGTCAGATTCGTCCCCTCGCGCGCCCGTTGCTTGCTTGTGCCGTCATGACGGTCGGCCTTTTCGTGCTGACACCTTTTCTACGACCCAATGTCCACCTTGCGTCGTTTATTCTTGCTGTCGCCGCAGGCGGATGTATTTACGTACTGTGTGCGGCGGCTCTGGACCTGAAATCATGCCGACTGGTCTTCAAGCACGTGCGGTCGCGATTTGACGTCTGAGCCGATCATGCTCCGAGCTCTAGGATGGATCGGTAGGTTTCCGCCAGCTTTTTCGCCTGTGACGCCGCAGAAAACTTCAAGGTCTGGGTGCGGCGTCCGATATTGATGTTCCCTAAAGCGTCGCTGATGAAGCTCGTGATATCGATATCCTTCCGATATTGCTCGTCCGGAATCTCGAACATCTCCGGATTGCCGAATAACGAGACGTTGCTGGCATCGGTAAACATCAGTTCGGTGAATTCTGTCCTCGGTACCACGAGTGAAATACCTGTAGACAGAGCTTCCCAATAAGAAAGGGTGAAAGTCGTATAGATAGCGACATCCGCTGTATTAAACACGGCGCGCAATTGCTCGGTCGGTACTGAGGGAAGCACAATCTCATTGCCCGGTGGTAGTTGCCCAAGGCTGTCTCTAACATCATCAGTCATATCGCCGACGAGCATCAGTCGCAGGCCACGTGCTCGACACGCCCTGACGATATCTGCGATCTTTTTAAGACCGTGTAGTTTGCCTGTGATCACAGCAACACGTTCGAAATCTGCGATGCCGAGATCTTTCCGTCGTTTGGTTCTCTCTTCCGAGCAAAAATAGAAAAGTTTCGGATCAGCGCCGAGTGGCGCGAGCATTTCCGGCACGCGCCTGAAAGTGCAGGATCTAAAATGGTTCCGATTTGCCAATACCGTGTGACGGACCTGAGATACCGCCAACGATCCAATGAAGATGAATAGGCGTCGAAACAAGCTATCTACACGGCTATACCATTTCGATGTCCTGTCGCCGCGCTGCTCATGATCGTAGATGACAGGCTTTCCAAGCGATTTCGCCAGCAGCGCAACAATGGCGGTGATGCCCTGGCGAAACTCGATAACATGGACGATGTCCGCCTCTCGGATAGCCCGGATTATCGGAACGTAGAGTACGAAATCGCTGTAACGGAAGAAGACCTTCCGGCGATACAACCGGACACCGGTCTCGGCCGTAAATAATTGGTCGTTGATGGTTGGATTCGTGACGGGCAGTTTGACGCGACTTCTCGACCATATATGGCTTTTGTCACCACACATCAGTGTTACATTCAAACCGAGCAACGCTAGTTCTTTTGAGTAGGAGTATTCTCTGTAAGAAGGAAGGCTACTTTCGAAGAAGCCGCTGCAAACAAGCACTCTTATGCCGTTCTTCGAAGAAGCGTTGCGTGTTTCCTGCATCTGTCGGCGCTTTCCAGGATTCTAAGAATAAACGCGATATCCAAGCTGACGGCTCCGCCCTAAGGATGGTCCGAAGAGCTATCTGGGACGAGGTGATCTGGGGGGCGTGGCTTGCCGACGCTTGGACGGTGCAACGTTCATGGAGCGATCAACTGGCTCTGCTGCCGGGGACTCACAGGCTGCTGCGCGCGTAACCGTTCTCTTACTGATTTTCCCATGCGCAACATCGGCTTTTCGGCAAACCACCAGCTGATCACTGCCATCGCCGCCGAACCAACAAGAGCCAGGATGACACAATACCAGCCGCTATAGCCAAGTTCCAGAAACAGATTCATAACCGGCCAGTGGAACAGGTAAAGACCGTAGGAATAGTCATTTCCTCCTAGAAGCTTTCGTCCCAGATCCGGATAACGAAATGCGAAGCTGAACACCAGCGCCGCGATCGCGGCCATATTGGCCAAGCCGACATTGTTTCCGAAGGGGCGAAGGACCCCCGGTATCTCCCACAGCGTCCCGACGACCGAGAGAACCAGGAAGATTGCCAAAATTGGAAAGAACCAACGGACGGCGGGCCTGACGATCGTGTCGAACCATAAGGACGCAAGTCCGCCGATGCAGAACATCCATATCCAGCTGATGAAGGACAGCGGCGATACGGTAAGGATCTTCGTCGCGAAGCTTGCCTTCTCGCCTGCTGGCGTCATGAAGTGATGCGCGTAGACATTTACAGCCAGCGAGACTGCGATTACCGAAATGAGAAGGCGCGTGGTTCGGTGGCCATCCCGACCCCAGAGGCCGATTGCAGCCGCACAAGCATAGAACGAAATCTCGACCGGGATAGTCCAGAGCGAGCCATTGACCGTCCCGTTGCCGTACTCTCTCAGAAAATCGGGATTCCAACTTGGGAGAAGGACGATCTGAGCAACGATCCATAGCCCCATTTGCTTTAGATTCTGATGAACCGAATCGCTGTAAAGCAGCAGGATGGACACAAGCGAGAACAAGAACACGGCGTAATAGGCGGGCAGAATGCGAAACGCGCGTGATACGCAATAGCGAAGAATATCGGGGTCGCGACGCCATGCGGCGGCTATGACGAAACCGCTGATGAAGAAGAAAACGGGCACGCCGGGAAAATACTTCAGCGCCTCAATTATCCAGCCGCCGCTCTCGCTCGGTTGAATGCGGGTCCAAACGTGATAGACCGCAACCTGAGCTGCGGCAATTATCCGAATCAAGTCGAGGCTATTGTCGGAGAAGGAAAAGGCTGACTGCACCGAAGTGACTTGCTCACGTGCCATAGCTCTGATCTCAATTCGTCACACAATACGGTTTTCGTAAACGCCAAGTCACCCGAGAGCGGGCCCCATGATGGATGCCCCTGTTCGAGCAGTCTCGGTTTGCGCGATGCGTTGCCGCCTCGTCTTGAAAGGCTTCAATCGGCCCACCGGTAAGATGCGCAGGCGCTTCAATCGGAAACTTCATCGGAAACCGGCTCGAGTCGAGCGAGATGGAGCCGTTACTGGTGACGTTTGCGGAAGTTCGTTCCTACGGCCAGATTGGCCGCGATCTGTGCCTCCGCCGTGCGTGGCGCGATCGCTGAACTTGATCGCACTCTGCATGGGCCTTTCAAGTAGGGCATAACCGATCGAGCCGACGACAATGCCGGCGAGCGCTAGGAATGCAAATGTCGCAATGTCGCCGATTCCCATCACGATCGCCGCCTTCGCGGCGGCAGAGATCGCAAGCGTGTGCCACAGGTAAATCGAGTAGCTTGCGTTGCCAAGGAAACGCAATACCGGCCATTTTCCGACCGCGCCAATTTGTTCGTAACGGAGAGCGCCAATGAAGACAAGCAACATCGGGGCACCATAGAAGAGCAGGCGGTACTGATCGAGCGCAAACCGGCCGTAGAGCATGGTAGCCGATAGCAGCAGCACTCCGACGCCGATTGAGATTACGCCAAAGAATGACGGAATTCGGTAGCCTTCTTTCCAGGCCAAACCGATCCAGCATCCCGCCAAAAACTCAAGGAGCATCGGGTTCGAGAACGTCTTGAGTATGGCTTGCTCCGGCTCCAGTGTTTGCCCCGCTGCAATCAGAACGACAAATACAGTCGTGAGAACGATGAGCCTGCGGCGTTCAGTGGTTCGTAGGCAAAGCATCATACCAAAGCTGAGATAAAAGAACATTTCGTACGCAAGCGTCCATCCTGGAACGAGAAGCGGATAGATGTGTCCGTTACTCGGGGACACGCTTGGAATGAAGAGATAGGAAGAGACAATGTGCCAGACTGTCAGCCTTACACTCGGAAAAAATCCTGCTACTGCCCCGATCAAAAAGACGGTCGTGGCCACCCAATAAAGCGGAACGATACGTTGGAGGCGTTTTTGAAGGAATTCTCGCGGATTGCTGTGCTCGTTGGTAATCACCATCATGAGAAAGCCACTAATGATGAAAAACAGATCCACGCCGGATTGACCGACTGAGAAGTCGATATGTCCCTTGCCGCCGCAATGGAAAAAGACGACCGCGATACTGGCGGTGGCTCTTAAGTATTGTAAGCTATTCATTTCATTCATGCGGCTAAGCTCAAAAGCAGCCTGAACGGAAACGGATTTCGAGCTCGCAGCGAATGCGGTCGCATTTTCATGACCACTTCGTTGAAGTCGCTGGACACCCGTGCATTTCCCGATGGTAAGAGCGCTGGCATGGATGGTGACCCCTGTTCAAGCAGTCCTGGTTTTCGCGTGGCGTCGCCGTCACGTCCCGAGAGGTTCAGTCGGCCGCCGCCAAGATACGCAGGCGCTTCAATCGAAACTTCATCGGAAACTGACTAAAGTCGAGCGGAAAGAAACCGTTGCCGGTGAAGTTCGCGGAAGTTGTTCCGACAGCCAGATTGGCCGCGATCTGCGCTCGTGCCGAGCGGTTGTAGGTGAAATTGCGCGCCCAGACCAAAATGCCGTCGATGTAGTAGAAGACCTGATCGGTGGACCAGATCGCCTGAACCTTGCGGGTCTTCAGCCCCATGTTGTTTCCCACCACGTATTCACCGTTATGAAAGGCGGTGTTGCGATAGATTTCGCTCGTAGGTTTGCCATTGGCGGGGCGATGGCAGTTTGTGCTCAGGTTGGACCAGTAAACGAACAGGTCAGTCATGTCGATTTCCGAGGCGCTGTCCTTGGGAGTAGGCATGTCGGTCAATTGATTGAAGTCACGAAATAGCCAGAAAGCCGGCCATGCGCCGATATCGGCGGTGTCGGGCAGGTCGCATTCCAGTTCGAGGGCGATCCAGTCACGTCCGAACTCGCCAGGCGTATAACCGAGCTTTGACCATATTTGCCCCGAATGGATCGGGGGATGGAAGAGGGCTGTGCCGTCCGCCGGCATGGTGACGCGCCCGCTGAGTGTCACTGTTTGCGGCGAGGACGTCCGGTCGATGGCGACGACTTTGACATTGTTGTTGGGATTGGTGTCCTGCCGGATCATCTGCTGTCCCACGCGCACTCCGGCGGGGATCATCTCGAAGGTGAGTACACTGTTGTTTTTGACCTCGGCGGCGACTTTCGCCAGCCAGATCGGCTGCGAGGTGACGAACAGGCCCTCCGTGACGCTGACGCTGTCGTTGACGGTGATACTGTCGGCCGTCTTCGAGACGATCGGCCGATATTGACGGTCATTGTAACCGAAGGTGACAGCCTGTCCGATCTCCAGCCCCTCGGTATCGGCGAGCGGAATCATGGCGGAAATGCCCTGATAGGCATCGGACCGCTCCATCATTTTTGAAGGCATGAGGAAAAGCCTCTGCCCAGCCTGAGCAGTCACCGGATGGTTGAGAGTGATTTTGTTGCCCTCGCGTCCCGTCACCCAAGTCAGGACGACACTAGACTTGCGCTCATGCGTCACGCTGCCGTTCCGGCTGGCCGAAAGGCTCAGCCATTGCATGGAGCCATTCGCCGCCCTACCGAACGAGGGGCCGCCGGGATTATCGAGGCGGGGATAGGTGATCCAGTAACTGCCGGGGCTGACTCCCTTGACGGCGGCAATGCCGAGCGCCCTCAGCCGCGCATCGGCGTTCACTCGGTCGACGAGATTCTGCGCCAGCGTCCGATAGGTAGAAGTTGCGCTTGCGGTCTCGCTAAACGTGATCCCCTCCCGGCCGATGGCCGAAAGATCGAAGCTCAGCGTGACATTGTCGCCATCCGCCAGTTTGCCGCGGATGCTGCATCCCAGCGTGACGTGCTGGTTTTCGAGCTGCCGTTCTCCGAAAGAAACGACCTGCCCGACGAAGACGGCGCTTGCGTCCGAAATGGCGAGGGTCCGCGAACCGGCCGTATTCGCAGTTACGGTGACCGCCGCGAGACCGCCGCCATGCGGGAGCGTCGCGGTCAGTTCCAGCGCGTCCTCGGCGAAAACGAAGTTTTCCCTTGAAGAAAAGGGCATGTAGCGCTGGTTCTCAGTATTGATCGTCGCGGTCGGCGACCTGAGATTTGCCGCCCAGTGGTTGAAGAAGGAAGCAAGGCTGTCAGCATCGGCGATACGCGTGGCTCCACGGGGTGCTGCGCCCGTTCCGAAGCTATAGTCGGCGAGAGGGGTGTAGTTCTCGACGGCAGCGTCAAACGAGGCCGTGAAGTTCGGCTGACGGGCATTCGCTCGTCTGGCGAAATCGAAGCCGAGCCCGATTCCGGCGCCGTAACCCAATGCGAGAAATCGTCTTCTGGTCGCCTTCATCGCCCAGCTACCGGTTGTCGTTTCGTACTGGAATCTGGCCACAGCATACTATCTGACAGCCTCATCGCTTAGGGTCTAACCCGCTTCAATGCTCGGGGGATCTGCATCAGGCGGCAGTCTTCACGGGCAGCCAACGCTGTTCTCTTATGTTGATGAATCCCCAGAAAAATCCCGATGCCCATGAAAAATGCATACATGCCGCAGCAACACCGGCCAGCAGCCCGCAGACGGATTTGTGCTTGAATGCGAGCAAAAGCGACATGGCCGTCAGCACGACCAAATACAGGAACGGCCAGGCAAGAGCCAGCCAGCTTCCTGCGATAAGCGCGACAAGTAACGAAACGATCGTAAGTACGAAATGGGCCGGCACCACAATCTGGCGCAGTCGCATTGCATGAGGATGTCGGCGCACAGTTCGCGAGCGGCCCTTGCCATAATTGAAATACTGTTTAGCGAGGCTGCGGAACGTATTGCGTGGGTGATATTCTAGGCGGATATCTCCGTCGAGAAAGACCCTTCCACCGCGAGCATTTAGCCGACAGTCGAACTCGGCATCCTCGTTATGGCTGAAGGTCTCGTCATAACCTCCGTTATCGAGGAAACTCGACAACCTGAATGCTGCGTGATGGCCATGGTCGACCAAGCCACTGCGTTTGCCGCCGCGATGCGCCGACCCGCCGGATCCTAAGGGAGTGTCTGAAACCCAGGCCACAGCCTTCTCCAAGCAGTCGCGCCCAATTGAATCCATCGGGACCACGACGGAGTCCGCGCCGGTATTGATAAGTGTCGTGAGCAATTGCTCGACGAAGCGTTCAGGATAGTGCGCATGTGCGTCGCAACGAACCAGCACGTCGGCCTGATTGCACCATTGCCGAGCAACCAGATTGACGGCTGCACTTTGCAAGCGCTTTGGGTTGTTAATGACGTTAACGAAGGAAAATATCTTACCCTGTTCCTTGGCTAACGTGACTGTTCGGTCCGCGCTACCTCCGTCAGCGACGACAATCTGGAGATTGGTTAGTCTGGCCTTTTCGCGAGCAAGCGAAGCAATAACGGCAACGATCGTCCGCTCTTCATTCAACGTCGGAATCACGACGATTATCTTGGAGTTTTGCCGAACCGTCTCTGAAAGGGGGGTGTGATGATTCATGATCTGCGTCGTGCGGTCAAAAGAAAGATAACGTAATCCGTTCGATAGCTCCTCATCGCAAGTACGTACACTCCCTCTCTAGCATGCTCGAAGGAGCAGCTATGTGAACAGTCCGGATGACTCGTCTTTCCAACGGAGCAATGCCGATTGCAATCGTCCAAGCTGCGCTTGACCTTTGGATTGAAGCCAGCCGGGGACAATATCCGTCGACCTGACGAGCTTCATGACACGGTCGGGATGAATGCCCAAACCAAGAGCAGAGAATGGCTTGAGAATGCCTGCTGCAGCCTTCACGGCCGGCTCGGGAATGAGAAACTCGCGCGCATTTGGAAAGGAAGTCGATCGGAACGCGGTTACAATATCCTCAATTGTGTAGCGATCCGGATAACATGCGTTGAACAGCACGAAACGCTCGGGGGACGATCGGGCAAACTCAATGGCATCAAGCAAATCGCCGACGTAAATGCAGGCTTTCACGGTGTTCTTTCGTCCCGGGTAAACGAAGAAACCCTTCTGGAGGAGCCTTGCAAGTCGCGTGAAATTGCCGCCTTCGCCCTTACCGAAGACCACGGCAGGTCTCACGATGGTCAGCCTGCGACTGCTATCTCCGTCGAACCAGTTTTGATGTATGCGCTCTGCGAGCGCTTTGGAGTGCCCATATGAGGAGGCAGGCTCTAACGGAGTTTCTTCTGTCTTTACGGACTCGCCAGGTCCATACACGGAAATCGAACTCGTGAAGATGATTTCAGGAACGCTATGCCGCGCCGCGAAGCTGGTTATCTCCAACGCGCCGGCGACGTTCGTCTCGAAGTACTCGTGGTCCGCATGACCGGGGGTGGTATGGATCGCCGCCAAATTATATATCCGCGAAACGTCGAATTCTACGTTGACGTCGTGCAGGTTGCGCACATCGACAACCCGGTACGTGACTCCTGGCAGCCTTTCCTTGGGATGGTTGAGATCGAAAGAGATGATGCTGTTCGCGCCTTCTGAAACAAGGCGGCGAAGCAAATGGGTGCCGATAAAGCCGGACCCTCCAAAGACAACAATTGACTTAGGCATTTCAATGTTCCGATCTGGAGTTAATAAGCCCTAGCCTGCCCGAGGCTGATCAAAGCAGTCCGTATGACAATCAGGATGTCCAACCACAGCGTCCAATTGTTGATGTACCAGAGGTCGAGTTCGACGCGCTTCTGCATCAAGTCGAGCGTACTGGTTTCTCCGCGATAACCATTAACCTGAGCCCAGCCGGTGATGCCCGGTTTGACGTGGTGGCGGAAGGCATAATTGCCGATGATCTGCTCGTATTCGGTGTTGTGGGCGGCCGCGTGCGGGCGAGGGCCGACCAGCGACATCTCGCCTTTGAGCACGTTCAGGAGCTGCGGCAGCTCGTCGATCGAGGTCTTGCGCAGCCACTTGCCGATGGGGGTTACGCGCGGGTCGTTCTTCTGCGCCTGTTGGATCGTCGGGCCGTCCTCGAGCACGCGCATGGTGCGGAACTTGAAGATCCTGAACGTGCGCCCGCCGAAGCCGTGGCGGGTCTGACGGAAGAACACAGGCCCCGTCGATGTCACCTTGATCAGAAGCGCGGTCACCAGCATGACCGGGGCGAACACAAGCAGCGCGAGGCAGGCGCCGACGATGTCAAGCGCGCGTTTGAGCGCGCGTTCGCGCAACGTGAGCGGGGCGCGGCGCAACTCGGCGGTAAGGGTGCTGCCGGTCCCGACTAGCGGGTAGCGCAGGAAGCGCGCCGTGTTGGCGTCCGGCACCAGATGCACCGGCAAGGGCAGGATCTTTAGCGCGTCCAGAATACTGTCGATCGCATGCTGCCGGCCCCAGTTCATCAACAGGAATATGTGCTCGATACGATTCTCGCGGGCGTAGGTGATCAGTTCTTCGAAGCGCGGCGCCAGCGAGGAGAGCAGGAGCGGCGAAGCGAGCTCCTTCGCCGGGATCTCCATCACCCGCATCAGGCGGTAGCCGTGCTGGCCGAGGTCTTCGACCGCGTTGGACGAGGTGGCAAGGCCGAATTCGGCGATCATAACCGCGCGCCCGTTGGCAAAGGCGCCGGTGCGTAAGGCATGCGCGGTCCAGCGCGCGGCCACGCTCTTCCAGGCGAGCAGGACGGCGAGGCCGACCAGATAGAACGAGATCGTGGCGCCGCGGGAGAACTCTTCGCTGACCTTCATCGTGAACGCGATCGCAAGTAGCGCGCCGAACAGGCCGGTCCACGTCGTCAGTGTCATCCGAAATGTGCGCGGCAGATCGGTGATGATTTTGAGGCGATAGCCCTGCTGCACTAACGTTAGAAGGATGAAGTTTATAGCGACCAGGACGCTAGCCGCTGCGTAGACGTTGGCTTTGCCGACGGTGCCTGCAGTGGACAAGAGATAGCCGACCGCGCAGCCAATTCCGCAAATAACGATCAACGCTCCATCAATTACGGCCATCGAGCGTTCAACAACCAGCGGACGCAGCCAGCTGGGCGAAAAGCCCGCAGATGTTGATGCAGTTTGCTCGACCACGCGAATTCCCGTCGCAGAATCAGAGACGGGCACAGGGCGGATAGTAACAATTGTCATTCTGCCAAATCCATTGACGCAAAATTTATTGCCCGAACAAGCCGTGCTATCGATCAAAGACGCTGGTAAAACAATGTTAAGGGAAAATTAACCTTACCCCGGTCGCATTGTAGCTCACCTCACATCAATTGATATGCCAAATTTACAGCTTGCTAGGAGGTTCTTATTGCCAACGAAATCCCGGCGGCGGATCCGGCCGAGAGGGAATCGTTACCTAGCCATTGGCCTTGCTGCCGTGGCATTCGTGGGTACTGTGCTTCTCCTTCTGCCCGACAAGCCTTTACGAGGGCCGACGGCTTCCATAGGCGTGGCGATTAAGCTCTTCCTGGACGGGACACCTAGCGCACGGTTCGCGGGCGAGCTCGCCGCATTCAAGCAGGGGTTTTTCTCCTCTCGTATTGAAGTGTCCGCCGAGCCCGGCGATCCTGACTTCGTCCAGACGGTCGCACGCCAACATGCCATCGGCGTGACAAGTGGCCAGAAGTTCTTGCTGGCGAGCTGGCGTGGTGTCCCGGTGACCGCTTTCGCTGCGAGCTTTCTCGACACCTCTGTGGCGATCTTCACGCTCCAAGCCTCGGGATTGCGGCGGCCAGCTGATCTGGTCGGAAAGCGAGTTGGATACCGCAGAGCAAGTGAGGGAGACGCTGTTTTCGATGCCATGATGGCGCAGCTCGGGCTTCCCCGCAGCCAAATCACCAAGGTCCCAGACCGCGACAGCTTCGAAGCCCTGAGGGCCGGGGAGGTGGATGCGATCATTGCCGCGATTGACGATCAGCCTGATCCTTCCAGCTCGACCTTCTTGAAGCTGAATGTCATCAAGCCGCAGGACTACGGCATCCATGTACCGGGCCAGGTCTATTTCGCGAGCAATGATCTCATTCATGACAAGCCGTCCGTAATCGCCGACGCTCTTAAGGGGCTCATTCGAGGATGGCAATTCGCCTACGCCGACTATGCAAGGAGCGTGCCTGTTCTTGCCGTCGGCGGTCAGGCCAGGTTGAACCCCGAACGGCTCAAATTCGAGCTCCAGCAGCAGCGCTCGCTCGTGCTGCCGACGGGCGGCCGTATCGGAGACTACGACGAAAGCCGCTGGCGGACGCTTCGGGATGTCCTGCTTTTCGCCAAGCTGGGTGAAGAGGATGTACCGCTGGCACAGGCGGTCAACTACCAGTTTCTTCGGGATGTGTACCGCCGTTCACCCGGCCTCGCTGTTCCGGGCGCCTGGAATGAGGACAAGTAGGACCAAGAAGCCACACCTGCGCGCCATATCGACCTAAAAAGCTCTCGGCCGCCCGGCAGCGGTTGCTTTTCTGCCGGCAGCGTTGGTAAATTTCGTCAACTATTTGGGCTGGCCGCGCGGCTCACCAAGGCGCTTCTATTAACTGGGATGGGGCGGGCGCGACGGGAAGCCGCAGGCTCGAGGAGCTTTTCGGGATGTTTAAGACGTTGATGCGAGCGGGCCTTGTTGCCGTCGCGGTTACTCTGTGCGCAGCGAGCGGAGCTAATGCCGCGATGCAGATGGCGGCACCGGCGGTCCTGCTCGCGGGTCAGGGCCAGGTGACGCCCATTACGTTCTGGGCGCAGCCGTACCCGTACCGCTATGTGCCGGTGCGCCGTTGTCCCTTGGTGCGCGTCGAGACGCCTTATGGTTGGTATATGGACCGGGTTTGTACGCCTGTCGGTGCTGTCCTGCGCCGGGCGTACTAGGTTGAAGTAAGCCGAGCGGCGGGCCGTTTTCAACGATCTTTCAAGGCAGCCGCAGAGCCGATGCGGCTGCCTTACTCGTTTCTGTTTCACTGTGTGCTGACCTTTTATGCGCGCAGCGTAGGTTCACCATGAATATCTTTGTCGGGCCGGGACAGGCTGTCGCATGGCGAAGATTGTGTTAGCTGTTTGGTGGGACTGCATCTCACAGAGGTGATTGGAGCGTGTGTTTTCCTCCGCCCTCAAGCGATTTCAGGTAACTTTGATAACCCAAACTCCGTCCATGCCTGAGCGGCATAGTCGCCCGCCAGCACGAGCTGGGCAAGGCGGCCGACGTCGAGCAGCTTTCGGGGAGTGCCATCGGGACGCGAAGTGTCGAAGCTGATCGCGCCGCCATAGCCGACGATGTCGGCTTTGGCGCGTGCGAATTCAGCGATGGCGATGTCCTCGCCGACGCCGATGTCGACCAGCTCGGCGCCGGAATAGGGTCTTCATCAGGTACAAGCAGGCATCGGCCATATCGTCGACGTAGAGAAACTCGCGTCGCGGTGTGCCGGTGCCCCACACCACGACGTTCTGCGCGCCCGAGACCTTCGCTTCGTGGAAGCGGCGGATCAGGGCGGCGACGACGTGGCTCATTTCGGAGTGAAAGTTGTCGCCGGGGCCACAGAGGTTGGTCGGCATCACGCTGATGAAGTCGCTGGCATACTGGCTGCGATAGGCCTCCACCATCTTGATGCCCGCGATCTTGGCCATCGCATTGGCTCGTTGGTCGGCTCCAGCGGACCTGTGAGCACCGGCTGCGGCGCCAGCTTCGGATAGATGCAGGACGAGCCAAGCAACATCCGCTTCTTGGCGCCGTTCTGATGCGCAGCCTGGATCACGTTGGACGCGATCGCGACGTTGTCGTAGATGAACTCGGCGCGCAACGTGTCGTTGGCGACGATGCCGCCGACCTTCGCCGCGGCGTGGAAGATCACCTGCGGCCGCACGCGCGCGAACCAGTCGAACACGGCGGCTTGATTGCGTAGATCGACCTCGCGCCGGTCAGCTGTGACGAGCTCGACCTCCTCGCGTGCCAGCCGGCGCACGAGCGCGCTGCCGACCATGGGCCGCGATGGCCGGCGACGTAGACGCTTCTTCCCTTCAGTTCAAACGGTGCGCTTGCCATGGGCTGCGTCCTTGTTCGCCTCGGCGAGATCGTTCGCCACCATCTCCTCGACGAGCTGGCAAAGCTCCGCTTCGGCCTCCAGCCGAGCACCTGCCGCGCCTGCTGGCATCGCCGACGAGGAGATCGACCTTGGTGGGTCGGAAATAGGAAGGATCGATCTTCACAACCGTCGTGCCGCTCTTTGCGTCGACTGGCAGCAGCTCAGGCTGCTGACCGCAGCAGATGTTTGTGACCGACCTTCTCGGCTATCCAGCTCGATCTCGCGGCATCGAGACACTCATCATCGTGCGATGCTCCTTGCCATTCAAGCCGCTGACCTGCTGGTTAGGTCGGCCGGCGAGAAATCTCTTCGGCTGATGGCGACCGGAAGTAGTGTACTTGAATAGCCTTCGGCACACCCCGCCGGCTATCCAAATTAATGAACTCGCAGCCGCTCGTACTCGGCCGCCCTGGCACTTCGTTAGCAGTTCAAATGCAGCGCGGTATTGGCCTAGGTTGATCGCTCTTACCGCCAATGCACGAGCGAGCACGAGTTCTCCTAACGCAAACTGTCGAGCGAGGTTAGGGTGTGACGGGAGGAATTCAGCTTCGACCAATCTGCGCGAGCGCATCATCTGAGAAAAGTCATCGGACATTGAGCCAGCTGAGATCCGATATCCAATGAGATATTCCGGTACCATTCCTATTTCATGCATATCAGCAATCTGAAGGTAGAGCTTCCAATCTTCACAACCTTGTGCCCCGCGGGCCCGCAGCGTTTCGTCAAACCCCTCAGCCGCTATTACGGCTTCCCTCCGGATCAAGGCATTACTAGCGCTTATCACGACGTTGCCAAGGCACATCTGCGGAAGTATTTTACCTTCAAGCCGGCACGGTGGAGCGGCGCCCGTGATAACGCCCGATGGGTCGATCCAGCAGCACCATGCGTAGACGAGTGCAGTATTGGAACCCCTCGATGCAAAGCGTTCCATCTGCCGTTCCAACTTCGTGGGATACCAAAGATCGTCGGAGTCGAGCGTCGCGACGAAGTCTCCCTTCGCCTCGGCAATTCCTCGATTGCGGGCCGACGCTACGCCACCATTCTGTTGGTGGATGTAGCGAACTCTCCCGTCGTTCTTGATGAGCTCCGCCGCAATCGCCTTTGTGTCATCTGTTGATCCATCATCAACAATGATTACTTCGATATTCCGATAGGTTTGATCTAGCGCGCTCTTCACGGTTTCGCGAATGGTGCTGTCGGCATTGAACGCCGGTACGATCACCGAAATAAGCTGGTCAATTACGCAATACAAAAAGGCTCTCGGGCGGCTTTAATGGTTAACTTGAATTGAGCTGTACTATGAGCGGCAATCACGTAAGGTCTTATCGGAAAAACCGACATCTTACTCTGAGCATAGCAATATAAGGTAAATATCTGAGTACTATTGAGGGTTAGGCTTAGTGATACGCAAAGGCAAGAACATTCTAGTTACTGGCGGCGCGGGGTTTCTCGGCTCTCATTTGTGTGAAAAGCTGCTTCGCGCCGGACACGACGTTCTCTGCGCAGACAATCTGTACACCGGTTCAAAGGAGAACATCAGAGGATTGCTGAATTCGGCACGGTTCGAATTCCTGAGGCACGATATTACCTTTCCGCTTTACGTCGAGGTGGATGAAATTTTCAACCTGGCGTGTCCTGCTAGTCCGATTCACTATCAATACGATCCGGTCCAAACGACAAAAACCAGTGTGCACGGCTCGATCAACATGCTTGGCTTGGCCAAGCGAGTAAACGCAAAAATCCTGCAAGCCTCCACATCAGAAGTCTACGGCGATCCGGAAGTGCACCCGCAAGAAGAATCTTACTGGGGTAGAGTGAACCCGATCGGTCCCCGATCTTGCTACGACGAAGGCAAGCGCTGTGCTGAGACTCTGTTCTTCGACTACAGACGTCAGCACAACCTTTCAATTAAGGTCGCGCGCATATTCAATACTTATGGCCCGAGAATGCGTCTCAATGACGGGCGCGTCGTTTCGAACTTCATCGTGCAAGCGCTCACAAACCAGCCGATCACGATTTATGGAAACGGCACTCAGACTCGATCGTTCTGCTATGTTGATGATCTGATCGACGGACTGTTGCGCCTGATGGATACTGGTGACGACATCACGGGCCCCGTCAATTTAGGCAATCCGGCCGAGTTCAGTATGATCGAACTCGCCGAACTTGTGATAGAGCTTGTCGGATCGAGCTCCTCTATCGAATTTCAGCCGCTTCCAATCGACGATCCCCGGCAGCGGCAGCCAAATATCGATCGTGCACGCAGAACCTTGGGATGGTCTCCATCCGTGCAACTCCATGACGGCCTAGCGAAGACTATTGCCTATTTCGATGGTTTGCTGCGCTCTGAAGGACGCGTGCAGTGAGATGACAAAGACGGTGATTATTACGGGTGGCGCGGGTTACGTGGGGGCGCACTGCGCCAAGGCTTTCGCAAGTGCGGGCTGGAATGTCGTGACGATGGACAATCTATCGCGGGGCTGGCGCGATGCCGTCCGATGGGGCCCCTTGGTCGAATGCGATATTCGAGATTCAGACAGGGTACGTAGTGCACTGACGACCTACAAACCGGATCTGGTGGCGCACTTCGCCGCCTTTGCGTATGTTGGAGAGTCAGTAACAGAGCCGGCGATCTATTATGAGAACAATGTGGCCGGTACACTCGCCTTGCTTGGAGCGATGCGCGCGTCCGAATGCTCTCGCATCTTGTTTTCCAGTACCTGCGCGAGCTATGGCATTCCCGAATTTGTACCGATCGACGAGAGCCATACGCAAATGCCAATCAATCCTTACGGCTGGAGTAAGATGATCGTCGAGCGCATACTGGAGCACTACAGCGGGGCCTACGGCTTAGCCTCTGTTTGCTTAAGATACTTCAACGCCGCGGGCTGCGATCCGGATTGTGATATTGGTGAACATCACGAGCCCGAGACGCATGCCATTCCCCTGGCGATCGAAGCTGCTCGCAATCCGCTCCGTCCGTTCACGGTTTTTGGAACAGATTTTCCTACGCCTGACGGAAGCGCGATCAGGGATTACATCCATGTGGTCGATCTTGCACGAGCACATTTGCTTGCTGGTGAGATGTTAACGAGGAGAGACGGAGCGTTCGTTTATAATCTTGGTACGGGGGTAGGTACCAGCGTACTTGAGTTGATAGGTACGGTAGCTCGTGTCACCGGGACCGCGCCGGCGGTACGGTATGGACCGCGCCGAGAGGGGGATCCACCGGAGCTCGTTGCATCGTTCGCCAAAGCTGCAGCAGAGTTAGGTTGGCAACCGACCCACTCGGAAATCAGTTTCATTGTGGAGACCGCGTTGCGCTGGCGCGATCATCATTTTGCCACCCAGAGCGCAAACCGTTTGAGGAACAGTCCACCGACCCGACGATGCTGAGGCCGGTGAGACTCTGTGCCGGAGCTTGGCGGACCATGAGGAACGAGCTCTGCTATGTTTCTTGAAAGCCTTCGCTTCCTTTTCGGACGCGTGAATAAGACGGATGCAATCCAGTTCGGACTGAGGGGGCTGCTGTTGCCATCCCGCATCAGGCACCTTAGTGGACCTGCCCAGGTCAATTCTGGGCCCCGCGACGTAACAATAATCAGCGTGGTACGAAACGGCGAGCCCTGGCTAGAGTCGTTTTTGACTCACCATAGGGCCATAGGCGTTAAACACTTCGTTATCCTGGATAATGGATCGACCGATTGTTCAATCAGTATGCTCGCCAACCAGGCCGACGTTACGCTGCTCTCGAGCTCCGTTCCCTACCATGCTTATGAAAACACAATGAAGCGCTATCTGGCGAACACTTACTGCCGTGACCGGTGGTGCCTGTGCGTAGACGTGGACGAGCAGTTCGACTTTCCTGGGTCGGCTAGACTGCCTTTGTCCGCTTTGATCAACTACCTCGACGGAAGGGGTTTCAATGCTGTGATCACCCAGATGCTCGACATGTTCAGCGACAGGTCAATTTCTGAGGTGAAGATACAGCGAGGGATCGATCTGCGCTTGCAGTTTCCGTTCTACGACGTGTCAACGATCGACAAGTCTCCCTACACCTTCGGAGCGGTTAGCAACCCCGAGATCATGACCCACCACGGCGGTATCAGGAAGAAGGTGTTCGGCACAAACAATGGTCTTACCAAGGTTTCGCTTTTTCGAATGGACGGACAGATCAAGCCATTCGTTGCCTGGCACCACGCACTGAATGCCAGATTGGCAGACATTTCGTGCGTTCTTCTCCATTTTCCGTTCGTTGATTCTTTTTATGCAAAAGTGGCTGACGCCGTCCGAACCGGACGATACGGCTATCTAACGAGTGATGAGTATTCGAGTTATTGGGCAGGATTGCAGAGGCTGCCCGGTCTCTGCCTGAAGTTTGATTCGGCAAGTAAGCTTTCAACTGTCGATGAGCTGCTCGACAATGGCTTTTTGGCTACTTCGAAGGAGTATCGGAATTGGCTATGTAAGAACACGCGTGTACCTGCATGAGCAAGCCAGCAGATGAACAAAGTAATGAGCCGCCTGGACGACAGGTGTATATTCGAAGTCCTCGCCGACCGAACTTTCGCCCGGACTTGGGTGATTGCGTATGACCGCGTTTTCCCCGTTTCGTCGCATCGCAAGGTCTTGCCGCTCCCAACTGCTGCGGCTCGTTGCTCAGAGCCCCTCTTCAATCGGTCGGCTATTGCCGCGTCGCTTTTGGACGCCTCCGCCCGGAACCATTGATTTCGGCGATTTTGGAAGGACGGAACCGATCAGCGTCGACTTCGGCTTCGACCGCGGGCTCCCGATCGATCGTTATTTTATCGAGCGCTTCCTTGAGCGCAATTCATCAATTGTCTGCGGCAGAGTGCTCGAAATCGGTGACAATGAGTATACCCTTCGGTTCGGCGGCTCGCAGGTGGAGAAAAGTGATGTTCTCCACGTCGACGCGACGCATCCAGCCGCTACCATCGTCGGGGATATTTCGGTCCCTGGTACTTTGCCGAACCGGGCTTTCGATTGTATCATTCTCACGCAAACGCTGCATCTGATCTTCGATATGCGCGGGGCGTTGGCGGAGCTTGCCAGGGCTCTCAAGCCGGGCGGAACGCTGCTCATTACAGTGCCGGGGATTTCTCCCGTTGATCGAGGGACCTGGGGCCGCACTTGGTACTGGTCCTTAACTGAGAATGCACTTGAGCGACTGCTGGCCTCGGTGCTTGCGGAAGAAGGCATTGAGGTCGAGACGTTCGGAAATGTCTTTGCTGCGACGTGCTTCTTGCAAGGACTATCGCTGTCGGAAGTGCCGCCGGCCAAGCTTGACGTGCTCGATAAAGCGTTTCCCCTAATTGTCGCTGCCGCAGCAAAGAGGCTGCCCCAATGATACCGCTGCCGATGCGAAGGTTAAAGCGATCAATTGAACGGTGGATCTCTGGCGCTGACCCGATCATACTCATGTATCACCGTGTGGCAGACATTCCGGTCGACCCCTGGGGGCTTGCGGTACATCCGGTGCGCTTCGAGAAGCAGATCACGCGTCTTAAGCGCTCTCGACGTGTCGTACACCTCCACGAATTGCTTGACTTGGAGCGGAGCCGTACGCCCTCGGAAAAGCCGCTTGCAGCAGTCACCTTCGACGACGGCTATCATGATGTCTATTTGAACGCTCGGCCGATATTGCAGCGGCTAGATTGCCCGATGACGCTGTTCGTAACTACAGAGATCATCGGCACTGCCAGGGAATTCTGGTGGGATGCTCTGGCGCGGGTCCTCCTTGAAGCCGAATACTTGCCAGATAGTCTGACGCTCCACGTCGGGGGCAAAGATTGCCACTGGCGGGTCCCCCCGTTCTCGAATCTTCAAGGGCGAGACCGCGTCTTTCGAGAGATTTGGGGAGCTTTGCGAGTTCTTCCACACCAAGCTCAGAGGCAACTCCTAACGAAGATCGGTATATGGTCGTCCTGCGATCTTTCAGCTCGGGAGATGCATCGGGCCATGACAGCTCAAGAGGTTCGCAATATCTCGGACGACTTGATCACGATCGGGGCGCACACGCTGACGCATCCCACTTTGCCGGCGCACAGCGCAGACATTCAGTTCAGGGAGATTGCCGACAGCAGGCGAGCCTGCGAAGAAATCACGGGTACTGCAGTGCGGGCCTTTGCCTATCCGTTCGGCGATCATAGTGATGTGACTGTCCGAGCAGTCAGAGAGGCCGGTTTCGAACTTGCTTGCACGGTGGACGCTCGCTCTGTCGGACATAATCCCGTTCCCCTGACGTTGCCACGGATCTACGTGGGAAATTGGGAGGCCGACGAGTTTCAAATGAGGATCGAGGATCCCTCGCTATGACAGGAAGTCTAAAGCGAGTCACGATCGTCAGGCGTCGGAGCGGCTGGTTCGACCTTGACTTGCGGCGCGCATGGGGACATAGAGATCTTTTATTTCTGTTTGCCCTGCGCGACATCAAGGTTCGGCATAAGCAAACCTTACTTGGCCCCGGTTGGCTGGTGCTTCAGCCTCTTGTGTGGACGGCTGTCTTTACAGCCACGGTCAGCGGTGTCGCCGGTGTGTCGACAGCAAATCAGCCGGCACCACTATTCTATCTTTCGGGGCTGATCGCGTGGGCCTATTTCTCACAGGTCATCCACGCTACCAGCCAGGTCTTCATCGAGAACGAACACATCTTTAGCAAGGTCTACTTCCCCCGCATCATTGTCCCGTTGTCGTCACTGATTTCGAATGCAGTGGCGCTCCTGATTCAGTTCCTCGTAGTGCTTGCGTTCCTCATCGCATTTCAATGGCTCGGAAAGGCCGACGGTCTCTCATGGCGCATTGTCGCATTTCCAATGGTCGTTCTGCACCTTGCGGCCTTTTCTCTTGCGATAGGTCTCCTCCTTGGCGCGTCAACCGCGAAGTACCGCGATCTGGCCTTCATGACGCCGTTCCTAATCCAGGTCTCGATGTTCGTAACCCCGGTGCTCTATCCTTTCTCGGCTATTCCAGAACAGTTTAGGGTGCTTGCGAGCTTCGCCAATCCATTGACAGCCATCGTCGAGGAAGGCCGTTGGTGCCTCCTAGGCGAATCGATGCTCTCGCCGGGCCAGCTCCTAGCTTCCCTTTTCACAACGTCTGTCGCTCTGGGATGTGGTGTTCTGCTTTACCAGCGCGTTGAGCGCACGGTCATGGACACGATCTGAGATGCGGCATCAACTAGCAATCGACGTCGAAGGTCTTTCGAAGCGATATCGCCGAGGCGCCATAGGCATGAGCTCGTTGAAGGAGGAAATCCATTATTTTCTTGATCGACTTCGAGGTAAGCGGCCCGCACGGCGGAGCGGCGAGTTCTACGCGCTTCGGGATGTAACCTTCTCGATTCCGGTGGGAAGTGTTTGTGGGATTATCGGGCGGAATGGCTCTGGTAAGACGACACTTCTCAAAGTGCTGACCTCGATCACCGAGCCAGATGAGGGAGAGGCCAGGCTTAGGGGGCGAGTCGGCAGTCTTCTTGAAGTGGGCGCGGGTTTTCATCCTGAGTTGGACGGGATCGAGAATATCTATCTAAACGGCGGCATCCTAGGAATGAGCAGGTCTGAGATCACATCGAAGCTTGATAGAATTATCGAGTTCGCCGACGTGGGAGCGGTGATGGAAACGCCGGTCAAGCGCTATTCCTCCGGAATGTATGTCCGCCTCGCCTTTGCAATTGCTGCGTATCTCGAGCCGGATATACTGTTGGTTGATGAAGTTCTGGCGGTCGGCGATGCCGACTTTCAGCGCAAATCGCTCGCCAAAATGAAAGACGCTGCAGGTGAGGGGCGAACCGTGCTGTTCGTCAGCCACAATATGGCGATGGTCCGCCAGCTCTGTGATATGGCCATCTTTCTGGAGGAGGGGTGCGTGAAACAGATTGGCCCGTCCTCGGCCGTCATCGATCGCTATCTGCTTGCATCCACGCCACAATCGGTTCAGGTGCAACGCACTGAGACCGATGCTGTTTGGGGGGAGCTCCGTGTTGTAGAGCCATCGACTGAGACTGTATGCCCTCATCTCAAATTTGGTGGAGACTACGATTTTGTATTGCGGTTAGGAGCTAAGCAGCCGTTCAAGCGTGGCGTCGCGCAAGTCAGGATACTCGATCAGGAGGGAGTGCTGATCTCATCTCTGGAAAGCCTCGCGGAAGGTGTCGATCAGTTCGACATTTCGGAGGTCGTTGAAGTCGTGTTCAGCGTACGCTCGTTAGGCTTGTTGCCGGGGACGTATCTTGCTGGTTATTCGCTCTATGCCTGGGGTGAAGAAGAGGCGAGATTGTCCGCAGAGGCTTGTCTAAGCTTTGAAGTCATCCCAGCCACCGTGAATGATGCGTATTGGCCGTACCTACGAGAGCATGGCATCGTTCGGTTGGCCCATTCGGCAAACCTGCGCTACCCGCTTCTTAGTCCGCAGCTCTCAGACCCGGCTGGACTGGCCAGTAGGCCTGAAGGGCTTCCGCCCGTGGAGTAGATGATGCTTTCCGACGCGCCGAAGGACACGTTCAAGCAACTCGTAGGGGAACATCAGAAAGCCGTAGATGACTGGGTGCGTATAGCGCCACATCGAGCGATCGATGGCTTCATCGATCCGCGGCTCCGTCACCCCCTTTGATCTCAAGTAGCGTTTGAGCCATGACAGATAGTACAAGCGCACAGTTCCGTACTGCCCTTCGCGGCGCACCGTGGTGAGACAGGAGGCTCGGTGTTGTCGGTACTTGAGCCAAACATGGCTGGAAAAGAAGACAGGCGCTTCCAGGTAAAGTTTGGAGAAGCATCCCTGGTCTTCATAGGCTTGTTTTTCGCCGGTAAAGTGCTCCTCGAATCCTCCAATGCGCGCAAGGATATTGGCCCGGATCATGACGTCAGAGGGACATGGTGCGTCTGCCTTCCCAAGCGGATAAAGCGCGAGTAGGGCCTCGGGCTGCGGAACGGGGCGATCGAAAATGTGTCCCGTCGGGATCAGGAAATCGTGGTCGCCCGTCCAGCTCCCCCAATAAAGTACCGCGCCGCAGACCATGCCCAGCTCGGGATGGTCTCGCATGATCCTCACCTGATCGACCAGCTTGTTCGGTTCCCAGACATCATCTGCATCGATGAAAGAGATTAGTTCGCCACGCGCTGCACGTATTCCAAGATTCCTGGTCGCGCTCATTCCGCGGTTCACGTGACCGGCGTGCTCCAGGTATCTAACTTTCTCGGGATATCGCCTAGCGTATTCCATAGCCGTTTCGCTGCTCTTGTCCGTCGAGCCATCGTCAACGAGCAAAAGCTCCCAGTTGGCATAACTTTGAGTAAGCACGCTTTCCACGGCTTCCGCCATAAAAGTCTCAGCGTTAAAGAAAATCATAATGATGGAAACAAGGGGATCAGATAGCTGCACCGCTTGGTCCTGTGGATGCTCCGAAATCATCTCTTACCAAAATCGCCTTGAGAAGTGAAAGCTTTACTGAGGGGTACGATTGCAGCGGCCAACAACTTTGCCTGTGAATTGTACGCCTCAAGAATCTTGGGAATTCATTCGAGTGGGTCGCAAATCGGACATCGCGTGTTCGGTTCGATCGTTCCGAAGTGGCATCCATGAATTGAGACACTCACGTTTGTGCCAAGATGATAGACCTTTAGCACGGTCCTCAAAAGGCCGCGCGCTAAATCGCTCGAAAAGCCGCCTCTTTTCGATCGGATTCCTAAATCACGCCTTGTCGCAGCAAGCACTTCTTGGATCTTGGAAGTCCGGGTCGCGTCTTGGATGCCAGAGATGTAGAGGTCAAAATCGCGGCGCGACTTCGCAAACAGGTCCTCGGGCACATTTGGGTGGCTCGCCCGAGCATAATTCATAGTCAGTTCGTACGATCGCGTCATTTGTCGCACATTTCTCGACATCGTCTGGGGAAGTTGACGGTAACCCACGAGAAAGGCTGGTGAGAGTACGGCGCGCGCGCGCTCGGCAATCTGGAGGTACAGCAGCCAGTCCTCGCATCCTTGCGCATTGGCTGCGCGGAGGCCTGGGTTCCAGCCGCCGATCTGTTCAAGCAGCGTCCTCCGAATAAGTGGAACGCTTGAATTGCCTATAAAGTTGCCAACAATAAGCGGCTGGTAGATATCCCCCTCGAGGCGACTTACGTAGCAGCGTGTTATCTTCGAGTCGGCGTCAATGTCGACAAACCAGCAATAGTCCAGCCCGACGTCGTTGGGCGCTTTGAGCAGATTGGCGACTTGCCGTTCGATTTTAGTCGGGTGCCAAAGATCGTCCGCATCAAGCGGGGCAATTAGGGAGCCTTTTGACCTAGCAAGAGCGGTATTTCGGGCAGCCGCAACGCCCGAATTAGATTGACGTATCAGGATAACCCGGGGATCTTGGTCACTGAATTGAGACACGATGTCTGGTGTCTCGTCGGTGGACCCGTCGTCGACCACGAGGATCTCAAGGTCGCCGTACGTTTGCTGCTGCGCAGCTTCAAGGGTCTCGCCGATCGTTTGTTGTGCGTTGTAGGCAGGAATAAGAACGCTGACCAATGCCATGATGGCAGCCCTTTAGCCGGTCCCATCGGGAGCTAGGCACATTATCCATATCATCCCGGATAGTCCCGGCAACTTCACTGTTAGGGTAACCAGCGTAGCCAAGTAGCCTTGGCTCGCTTTTCGAGCTATTCTGCGGACCTAAGGAGAAGCACTGCCATTACATTTATTCTCGAGCGGTAGCGGCTGAGAGATGCTGCTTTTTCAATCCAATCGTCCGATCCTTGAAGAGCCTCATGACGAATTCCGTCGCACTTGTAATCAATACATACCAGCAGGCTCATTTCCTCGCCGCGTCAATAGAAAGCGGTTTAACGCAGACGGCGCCATTCGACGATATCATAGTCGTCGATGATGGATCGACCGACGACCCTGCATCCGTTGTTGCACGCTATCCAGGGGTTAGGCTGATCACCCAGCCCAATGCTGGACTGGCAGCGGCGCGGAATACAGGGCTCAAGGCGTCAACATCAACGTACATCGTCTTCCTCGATGCAGATGATCTGCTCATGCCAAATGCGGTCTTCCTTGGCCTGGCCAGTCATGCACTTAACCCTCTCGCAGGTCTGGTCTATGGAGCGCATCGTCGGGTCGGACGGCGAGGTGAGCCATTGGGAGGAAAAGTCTACTCGGAAATCGGAGTCGACGCTTTCCGCACCCTTTTGACCGGTAACGCCATCGGGATGCATGCTACTGTGATGTACGACCGACAGAAGTTGCGAGACATCGGTGGATTCGACGCGTCCTTACCTCGTTGCGAAGATTATGACGTCTATTTCCGCATGGCGGCGAAATATCCGATCCACTCGCATCCAGAGATCGTTGCTCTCTATCGCTGGCACGGACAGAATATGTCCGGAGATCCATCTGTCATGCTGAAATGGGTCCTCCTCATCAATGATCGCCAACGGGCTCACACGACCAATACTTTGCTCCTGGAGGATGAACGCCTCCTCGGACGGCGAGTGTGGGTCAGATACTACAAGGATGAGATCGTAAGTGACCTTAAAAGTGGCTATCGATCGCGAAGTGCGCTTCTCTCCTTCGCGCGAAGCCTCCGTTTCGGAAAGATCGCCGCGCTAGAAATGGGACGATGGTTCATCCACCGAGTTCGAACCCATATACGGACGCCGGGCAAAATCGCCTTTCCATAGTTCCATAATAACGCGTTGAGGGCCGGCATCCTACATGGCAATCCTAGTGACTGGAGGGGCAGGCTATATCGGCAGCCAAATGGTTCTTGACCTGGTTGACGCCGATGAAACCGTTCTCGTGCTCGACGATCTTTCCACCGGTTTTGAAGCCGCCGTTTCTCCCAAATCGCGATTGGTTGTCGGAGATGTGGGCGAGGCGAGTCTAGTGTCCCGTCTCATTGTCGAGCACAACATTGATGCGATCATCCACTTCGCGGGCTCGATCGTCGTTCCCGAGTCGGTGGCCAACCCCCTCTATTACTACTTGAACAATGCGAGCAAGACACGGACACTAATCGAAGTCGCCGTCGCATGCCGCGTTCCGCACTTTATTTTTTCCTCGACCGCTGCGGTATATAGCGCGCAAGGATCACTGCCCGTCAAGGAAGGCGATCCGCTTCTGCCGCAATCTCCGTACGGACGATCTAAGCTGATCTCGGAGTGGATCCTGCAAGATGTTTCAAGGGTGCAGCCTATCAAATTCGCCATCTTGCGGTACTTCAATGTAGCAGGAGCCGATCCGCAAAGAGGCATCGGGCAGTCTACACGAGGCGCTAGTCACCTGATCAAGGCGGCCATCGAAACGGCAACTGGGAAAAGGCCGTTCGTCGAAGTATTCGGAACAGATTATCCCACTCCAGACGGGACCTGCGTCCGAGATTATGTCCACGTAAAGGATCTAGCTGGCGCTCACCGGCTTGCGTTGGCACGGTTAAGAGATGGTGGAGAAAGCATCATTGTGAATTGCGGCTATGGTCGCGGTTATTCTGTCCTGGAGGTCTTGCATGCTGTTGAAAAGATATCGGGAATAAAGCTGGACATTCGCATGGCTGCGCGGCGGCCAGGTGATGCGGCTATGATCATTGCGGACCCAAGTGTAGCGACCACGCAACTAAGCTGGACGCCGACGTTCGACAGTCTCGATGCGATCATCAGGAGCGCACTAGAGTGGGAACTTGCAAGATCGTACTAAGTTGGGCGTTACGAGGGGACCGAAACGTAGATGCGAGCGTTAAAGTCGTGTAGTGCGGTGAAGGTCATGGTCCCTGAGCTGCTGCCGGTTTGATGGACACCGGGTTGAGCTAATCCCACCTTGCGCTCGAACTCAACCGGGCTGAGATAACTGATAGTCGAGTGCCTGCGGGTCGTGTTGTAAAATCTTTCGATGTAATCGAACACATCGGCTCGCGCCTCGTCTCTGGTTTTGTAGATCTTGTTGGCCGTCCGTTCGGTCTTGAGCGAGGAGGCGAAGCTCTCCATCGCTGCGTTGTCCCAGACGTTGCCGGAGCGGCTCATGCTGCAGACGATGGCAAGGTCGGCCATCAGGCGCTGGAACTACTCGCTGGTGTACTGGCTGCCATGGTCGGAGTGGTGCAGTAATGCGTCCGGTTTGCCGCGTCGGCCAAATGGCCGTCAGAAGCGCATCAGTGACCAATTGTGCGTCATGGCCGCGCTCATCGACCAGCCCACCACGCGCCGCTCGATCTCCTGCTGCTCCGGCTTCATCTGCCCTTGGCCAGGAAAGGCCTGCACCGGGTCGGAGCCGAACTCCCTTCACCCATTTGCGTAGAACGTTCTCATGAACGTCCAGCTCGCGACCGGCTTGCGCCACCGATACCCCACGTTTCCCCGACCAGCTTGACCACCTCGACCTTGAACTCGCGACTAAACTTCCGTCCCTTCATCGCCCACCTCCGGCTTCATGAAACACCTAATCTCGGTGTCCATCAAACCGGCAGCAGCTCAGACGCCAGTCTCTTCGACACCCTCGCCGCGCCACACGATGCGGCGGCCGACCTGCGCAAAGGACAGCTCCACTATCTCCCGCACCGAGTGCATCTCGCCGGTGGCGAGCACGAAGTCGTCCGCCCTATCGGCCTGTAGGATCTTGTGCATGCCCTCGACGCAATCTTTGGCATGGCCCCAGTCGGGCTTGGCCTCGAGATTGCCGAGATAGAGCGTGTCCTTCAATCCCACCACATGCGGGCAACGCCACGCGTGATCTTGCGGGTGACGGCGGTCTCGCCTCGGATTGAGCTCTCGTGATTGAACAGGATGCCGTTGCTGGCAAACATGCCGTAGGCTTCGCGATAGTTCACCGTGATCCAGTAGCTGTAGAGCTTGGCTACGCCATAGCGCGAGCGCGGATAGAGCGGTGTTCTGCGGAATCTCCTGCACGAGGCCATAGAGTTCGGGCATCGAAGCCTGGTAGAACCGCGTCTTGTTCTCCATGCCAAGGATGCGGACCGCTTTCAGCAGGCGCAACACGCCGATCGCGTCGGCACTGGCGATGCATTCCGGGCTCTCGAAGCTGACGGCGACGTGACTCTGGGCGGCGAGGTTGTAGATCTCGGTCGGCTGGATTTGCTGCACGAGGCGGATCAGATTGGTCGAATCTGTCATGTGGCCATAGTGCATCAGGAACGGCACGTCGCCGACATGCGGGTCCTAGTACAGATGGTCGACGCGTGCGGTATTGAAAGAGGATGCTCGGATGAGACCTCGGCGAGGAGAGCTGAGCTGGGCCAGCCGGATCGTAGCAGCAGATGGCGCTTGGTGACGCCGTAGTCGCCGCAATTGCCTTCGTATGGGAAAATCTGCCACACCGCATCACGCCAACTTGCAGGCGGAGCCTTCGGCGCTATGCCGAAATTCACCGTCGAATTGATCTGGGCGAGTTCTTGCCAACGCTGAATTGAGGAGCGGAAATCTCTGATCCTCCGATCATCGTGGTGCGGGCAATCCTCGGAATATTGAATGCAGAATCTTGAAGAAGACAGAGATGGTGTTACCGCTCGAAATTTTTAGCTGGAATAGGCGGGCTGGCCGCAAACGCAATACATCATGGCCAGCATGCGCATAGCATGTCTGATTATCGAAACGTTCGCCTGACATTCTTGATTGCTAGGCGGAGTATATTCGATGCTATGGAAGCGCTACGACAATTATGAGGCATCGATCGTGGAGCAGCGCGCGTGCTCGATCTCGACCGACTAAAGCGAATATCGCGCAGCCTATAGCCTCATCTGCAAGATGAACGTCTTTAAGAACTCGGAGCTGCTTGCCTGCTCCATCATCGCGTCCCTAGAAGGCCACTTGCGGACGAACTTAGAGTCCATGCGAGGCCTCGTCAGCAAGACCTCTTCGTGGAAGGGCGGCGCCGCTTTGCGGACGCCGAGTACTATTTGCAGGATGCGCCATTTGTAAACGTCGGAGGTTGTTGATTTCCTTCAGCAACATCAGGCGCCGAAGTTGTGCTCCGTTATGCAGTGATTCAAACAGCGCGAGGATCTCGCGCGCTTGAACGTACACCTCCATATTGATGGCGTGTTGATCGAAACCGTACGATCGAAGGCGAGCTTCGATATCAAGCGCAGCAGAAGCGTCCAGTTGCCAGTCCAGGGCATTATTGATGGTATAGATTTCAGCGACGTCCTGAAATTCCGGGGCAATGCCGGTAAGGTCGACGCGGCGAAGCGTCATCTCGATAGCCTTTTGGCGGTAGGTGTTCAGGACCCGATGCCGCAATATCCGGTAGCGCTGCATCTCCCAGGAGAGCTCGGCGATGTCGATGACGAGCAACCACTCGATCGCTGATTGAGGTGCAAGGTCGCGGAAGATTGCGGCCTGAAGGGCATAATACTGATCGATGTTCTCTCCCGGTAGGAGTTGAGGCGGGTGACACAGCGCCTCGAATTGAGAGGGCAAGACTTTCGCCGAGTGTGCTTGGGGAAGATTGACAGCGCCATTCATTGACCTCGCGCCTCCGACAGCGGGCGTGCTGCTGGTGCAGCCACCTCTACTCCGTTCGCCACATGGACGGGGCTGGCATCCCAAAGCTGCCTTGCGATCGGCAGCGGCGAAATTTGCAGGTTGGTCCACCAGGCTCTTTCGTCTCCGTGTCGGTGTAGGGATTGATGATGCGATCGGCAGAGCGGCACCGTGAATTCGTCGCTGACTTTGCGTCCCAAGGTGCGTGGTTGAGCGAACTTCAGGTGATGCGCATCAGCAGGTGTCTTCTGACAAACGAGACAACCTTGGCTGCGGATGAAGGAGAGGTGGTCCTTGCTTCGTCGTCGGGGCGGCTCCTTTGGGAAGGCGAGGCCGACCTGCTGTCCGGGAGAGGGGCTGGCAGGTGCGAAAATGTCGCCGGATGTCTCCGAAGGAGAATCCTCAGGTAGAGACCGTCGGACCGCTGGCACGGCCGGCTGCTCTGCTGGATCGATGTCTGGAGGGGCAGCTTCCTCGAGCCTCTTCTGGTAGGCGGCCTCAAGAGCGCGAGCGTCCGCCTCTAGAAGAGTGTTCTTGAGGGAAAGGCTGATCTTGGCCCAGGCAAGCAGCTCTTCGACGCCCCCCTGAAGAGCAAGTTCGCCCAAGAGGCGATCGAGAAGCTCGGCCGAGTGTTCAGGGGGCAGGACCGGTGACCGGTTCAGGACGCCCGTAGGCAACTTTCCCTTCGGTCCTGACGCGGTCTGGGCCTCGGTGGCAACGGGAGGCCCTGTAATGACGTCAGGCGCGTCCAAATCGTCCTCTCCGGCTATCCCGACCAGTGCAAAGAGGGCATAGCGGCGGGCATAGGTCAGCGCCGCAACCATCCGGTGCGGCGCTTCGACATCCTTGCTGGCGCAGACCGGAAGGTCCGAAGAAATCCATTCGCCGGAAGCATGGGCCAGCAGGGTAGTGAGGTGGATCTGGCCGGTGACCTTCTCTATCCGAGTAGTCTGGATGGTGGCGATCTCCTGCTGGCTTAACGTCTTGCGGACGATGTCCAGGCCAGAGGCTAGGGACGCGTAGCGGAAGGTCCGATCATCCTCCCGCGGGAATGGTGACCGGATCACCGCCGTCAGGGACTTCTCGGGGTTGGTCAGCTCGGCCTGAGCTCGGGCGAGGGCGGCCGCGATAGTCCCGATGCGCTCACTGGACTGATGCATGGGGCCTCTCCGTCGCCTGAGCCTCGAAGCTGATCGCGCCGGACTTGGACCGCTTGGCCTTGATCCCGTGCCCTGTGGCTTCCTTGGCGTCCTCCGGCATGAGTTTCTTCAAGTCGGCCTTGGCTGCCTCATGTTGCCGTGCGCGTCGCGGGTTCGTAAATAGGTAGCCGCCAGTTCCGCCCATTGATTGGAAGTGGACATATCAACGACTTTGACAGCCTCTAGCCTCGGGCGCGGCGTCTCGATGTTGAACAGAGCGGGCGGCTCGCCACTCTGGACGCAGCGCCAGAACTTTTTCTCGGCGGTAAGGAGGAGATGTTGGTAGAGCGGGTCGGCGTGGATCTTGATCTCGACCCATTTGCCGCCGCCGGTGATGATCGAGAGCACCGCATTGCGGGCGGCGATCACCCACATGTTGTGCTGCAGCTGCGCCATGTGCTTCTCGGCCGCTGCTTCCTCGGTAAAAGCCCAGGGCAGCATGAACTTGGCTTCGAAGACCGCGCCGGTCTGCTCGACGGTCCCGTCCAGCGTTGCGGCCATCCATTTGTGCACGGGGTGACGGACGCGCTTTTGGATGTCCTTGATCGTGTGGCCGCTCGCGCGCTGATACCAGGCGCGGTTTAAGACCTCTGTGACGGTCCCGAGCTGAACGATCAAATTGTCCGAGAGATCCTCCGGCTCTGCTTCGCCGCGCTTTTCGCGCCAAAGGCGAATGAGGCTCTCCTGGTCATCGCCCATGATGATGCGGGCGTCTGAGCCGCCGAAATGCCGGCGGTCGTTTGGGTTGAACCTGATGATTTGATATTGTGGCCCGGCCGGGCCGTCACTCTGTACGCTACCCACTGGTATCTCCTACTCCAGAACAGCGGCGCTTGTCGCCGCACTGCCTGAAGCCTCGCATCTGCGAGGTGAGATACCGGTGGCGCCATCGCGCGCCCGGCCGACTCAGTAATGCTCCAATCGCAGCGGAATGCCAGTCCTTTTTGCAGCAATCTTGTTGCTCGAGTTAGCGCGAGACTATTGGCGATGTTCAGCAAGGGAAAGCCCAGGCGAACGGATTGTGAAGGACGCGCTCTCGCTCAAAATTGACAAATCAAAACCAAAACGGGCGAGTGGCAAGTACCAGAAAGAGGCGCCTTTGGTCTTCAACCGCCTTAAGCGGGGGTGGCGGCGGGCTCCCCTCCTGAATGCATGGAAGCCACGGACCTCGCACGATCATCTCTGTTTCTCGATCCGAGGCTTGAAGTCGTAGCCACTTCGAGGGAAGCGTCGGGACGAGAGCAAGACCCAAGTAGAGGCGGCATGGCGTCAGAACGAAAAATCGCAGCGAACCGATCGAACGCCAAACGAAGCACGGGTCCTAAGACCGAGGCCGGTAAGACGCGGTCGAGCCGCAATGCCCGTCAGCACGGTCTCTCGCGTCTGAATCGAGAAGGCGATGTCAGCTCCAGCGCATTGGCCGGCGCCATCACGGTGGGCCTGGCGCAACAAAGCTTATTCGAGATGGAGAATCTCGTCCGGGCCAATCTGTGGCTGGGCCGCATCCGGCAGGCCCGCCATGATATGCTTGTCGCGCTATTGGAATGCCCGAGCCCGAAGCTGGCGAAGCGTCTTGTTGGATTGGAGCGCTATGAGAAACCGGTTCGGGCCGCGCAACGGCGGGCCCTGAAGCGCTGGCTTAAAGAGATGTGATAAAGAAGGGACGCGCGGGCGGCTAGACGCTGAACGTCAGGGCCTTGCGTCTAGAGAGCCTGTCGAAACCCATGGCGTCAATCGCACGAACGGTGAGGATTTCAATCTGGCTCAATCGTGCGCCAATCGAGCAAGGAGCGTGGCGGCATCGTGAATGCGCCACGCACGAATCGCTCCTGGCTACCGCGCTCGTCTAAGCCAACGTGGAGTCATGCCGCGCCTCAAGCCCGCTCTCGACCGCTCTTCGTTCGTTGCTGTGCTTTTGCATGAACCGGTGAAGCTTGCCGTGCACCAGGTCCCGGATGCACATGCACAGCCTTGGCCGCCAGCGGTTCACCGCATTCAGAGCAGACCATCACGGGATCGAACATCCTCTTGCAGCTCTTGTGCTCGTGCAGCATCGGCCGTCCGCGCGAATCGACCATGTGCACGTTGCCCCAGTGCACGATCGACATGATGATGGGATACAGATCCAGGCCCTTCTGGGTCAGGATGTATTCGTAACGCTTTGGTGCGTCCTGATAGGGGATTCTCCGCAGCACGCCGAAGCGCACCAGCTTCTTCAGCCTGTCGGCGAGCAGATGGCGGGTAATCCCTAGCGACGCCTGGAAGTCGTCAAACCGTCGGATGCGAAGAAAGCACTCGCGAAGGACGAGCAGACTCCAACGATCGCCGATCACAGCGACGGTGCGGGCCAGGGAGCATGGCTCCTCTTCGAGTGCATCCCATTTCATCAACTTGCTCCGCGCTTTTCGACTTCAGAAAAATAAATTCTAAAACAGAACTTACATGATTTCAATAGGATGCTGTTGCCCACGGCATTGGATGACGAATATCATATTGACAGTTCTATAACAGAACTTATGGTTCACGCCGAGCCAAACGAGACGGCGGTTGAACCGCCGATGTAACGAAGGGAAGAGCGTTCCATGGTTGCTGCGCTGAAGGCTGAGTTTCACTTCGATTTCGGCAGTCCCAACGCTTATCTGGCCGAGCTCGCCTTGCCTGATATCGAGAAGCGCACCGGGATCAGGTTCGACTATGTCCCGGTCCTGCTTGGCGGCGTCTACAAGGCGACGGGCAACATGTCTCCGGCGGACTCGCTGCGCGGGATCAAGAACAAGCCGGAATACAATGCGCTCGAGACTGCGCGCTTCCTGCGCCGCCACGGCGTCACGAGGTTCACGCCGAACCCGTTCTTTCCGGTGAATACGCTGAGCCTGATGCGCGGGGTCGTCGCGGCCGAGTTTGAAAGCCTGTTCGAACCCTATTTCCGCGCCGCCTATCATCATATGTGGGTGGAGCCCAAGAAGATGGACGACCCGCAGGTATTTCGCGCGGCGTTCCTGTCCTCTGGTCTCGATATTGACCGCATCATCGCGCGCGCCCAGCAGGATGACGTCAAAAAGAAGCTGATCGAGAACACCACGCGCGCCGTGGAGCGCGGCAGCTTCGGCTCTCCGACCTTCTTCGTCGGCGACGAAATCTATTTCGGCAAAGACAGTCTGCGCGACGTCGAAGAGGAAATCCTCGCGCAGCTCGCCAGCGCCCGGCGCAAGACGGCGTGATCATAACATCTAGGCAAAACTAACAGGCAAAAAGCCGTTTCTCAGGGAGGGTGCCGTGGTCTCATTGACCCAGGAGACAGTCGGGAGCGTGGACGGTCTGCCGAGCCGGATCCATCACGCGATGGCGCCGCATGTCGCAGCAACACCGGATCGCGTGGCGCTGGTCGACGATATGGGGACGCTGACCTATCGCGAACTCGATGCGGCGGTTCAGGCCACCGCTGACAAGCTGCGTGCGCTTGGCATCCGCGCCGGCGACCGCATGATGATCGTCAGCGAGAATTCGATCCCGCTCGCTTGTCTGCTGCTCGCCGCGAGCTTGCTCGATGCCTGGGCGATTGTCGTCAATCCGCGGCTGTCCCCGCGCGAGATCGACCAGATCCGGGATCACAGCGGCGCAAGGCGGGTGTTTTTCACTGCCGGGGTGTCGCAGGAAGCCGCCACTCATGCTGCACGGTGCGATGCGCCGGTGCAGGAGCTTGGGCCGCTGCGCGATATCGGCGTGACCGCGCTGAACACGGACACGGCGGCGGAGCCGGTCGAAGCCGATGGCGCCAAACAAGTCGCAGTTCTCATCTACACCTCTGGCACTACGGGCACGCCCAAGGGCGTAATGCTGACCCACCGCAACCTCTTATTCAGTGCGCGCGGCACCGCCGCGTGGCGCAGGATGACCGCGGCCGACGTGCAATATTGCGTGCTGCCGATCTCGCACATCGTGGGCATCTCGCTGCTCACCATGACCTTGATGGTCGGCGCCAGGGTCCGCCTGGTCGCAAAATACGATCCGGCAGCCCTGGTGAAGGCGATGGCGGAGGAGGGCATCACCATCCTCAACGGTGTGCCTGCGACCTATCAGCGCCTGTTGGAGTACCGCCGCAATGCCGGCCTGCCAAAGCTCGATCGCGGCGCCCTGCGCTTGATCGCGGTCGCCGGCGCGCCGCTTGACCTCGAGCTCAAGTCGCGCGTCGAGCAAGAGCTGGGCCTGCCGCTGCTGAATGGCTACGGGATCACGGAATGCTCACCGGGCATTTCGGGCGTGCGGAGCGAGTCGCCGAGGGCGGATCATGCGGTGGGGACAGTCCTGCCGGGCCTGGAGGCCAAGCTCGTGGGCCGCGACGGCAAACCAGTGGCGGCGGATGCGGTCGGTGAACTCCATGTCCGTGGGCCGAACGTGATGCGCGGCTATTATCGGGCACCGGATCTGACTGCGAAGGCGATCGATCCGGATGGCTGGTTCAATACCGGCGATCTGGCTCGCGTCGAAGGCGATGTTCTCTACATCGTTGGGCGCACCAAGGAGATGATCATCCGGTCAGGATTCAACGTCTACCCGGCTGAGATCGAGGCCGTGCTGAGCACGCACGAGTCGGTGGTGCAATGTGCCGTCGTCGGCCGGCCGGTCGAGGGCAATGAGGAAGTTGTCGCCTTCGTCCAGCTCATCCAGGGTTCCAAGGCGACGGCGCAGGATCTGCTGGCCCACATTGCTCCGCAACTTACCTCGTACAAGCGACCGTCGGAAATTATCCTGATCGACACGCTGCCAGCGACGTCCACCGGCAAGATACTGAAGCACAAACTGGCTGAGTCCCTGCGCAGTCCAGGCTGACGCTCTGCCTCACAAAGAGGTCTCTCGCAACGAAGGAAAAGGCCATGCAGAAGAGAAACGCGACCGCAGCCGTGATCGGTGCAGGAGACTACATCGGTGCCGAGATCGCCAAGAAATTCGCCGCTGAGGGATTTTCGATCTATGCCGGCCGCCGCAACGGCGACAAGCTCGCGCCGCTGGTCAAGGACATCGAAGCCGCGGGCGGCGAAATTCACGCCCGTTCGCTCGATGCCCGCAAGGAGGAGGAGATCACCTCCTTCCTGAATGACGCCGACAAGCATGCGCCGCTCGAGGTCTGCATCTTCAACATCGGAGCCAACGTTAACTTCCCGATTCTCGACACCACCGAGCGGGTGTTCCGCAAGGTATGGGAAATGGCCTGCTATTCCGGTTTCCTGGCCGGGCGTGAGGCGGCGCGGCTGATGACGGCTCGCGGCGGGGGCAAGATCTTCTTCACCGGGGCGACCGCGTCCTTGCGCGGAGGCAGCGGTTATGCCGCCTTCGCCAGCGCGAAGTTCGGCCTTCGAGCGGTCGCGCAGGCGATGGCGCGCGAGCTGGGTCCGAAGAACATTCATGTTGCGCATCTCATCATCGATTCCGGTGTCGATACGGAGTGGGTGCGCCAGCGCCGCATCGAGGCGCTTGGCGCCAACGCGCTCGACAATCCGGACCTCCTGATGCCGCCGGCGGCCGTCGCCGGCGCCTACTGGCAGCTCTACCAGCAGCCAAAGACCGCCTGGACATTTGAGCTGGAGATCCGCCCGTTCGGCGAGAAGTGGTAGGGAGCCGATTCGATGGAGCTCGCATTGTCGCCGCAAGATGCGGCGTTTCGCGACGAGGTTCGCGCATTCATCAGGGATCATTACCCCGAGGAAATGCGCGTTCCGAATCCCGAGACCGATCTGACCAAGGAACAGTCGCTGCTCTGGCATCGCATTCTCTACAAGAGGGGCTGGATCGCGCCGCTGTGGCCGAAGGAATATGGCGGTCCCGGCTGGTCGATCACACAGCGCTTCATTTTCGAGCAGGAGACCTCCCGGGCCGGGACGCTTCCGCCGCTGGCGTTCAGCGTCACCATGGTCGGCCCCGTCATCTACACCTTCGGCAACGAGGCGCAGAAGACAAAATTCCTGCCACGGATCCTGTCCGGCGAGGATTGGTGGTGCCAGGGCTATTCCGAGCCGGGCTCCGGCTCGGACCTTGCGACCGTCAGAACCAAGGCGGTGCGTGACGGCGACCATTATGTCGTCAACGGTCACAAGACCTGGACCACGCTCGCCCAGCATGCGGACTGGATCTTCTGCCTCGTGCGCACCGATCCGAATGCGAAGCCGCAATCCGGCATCTCTTTCCTGCTGATCGACATGAAGTCGCCCGGCGTCACGGTGCGACCGATCATCACGATCGACGGCAGCCACGAGGTCAACGACGTCTTCCTCGAGAACGTCCGCGTGCCGGTCGAAAATCTGGTCGGCGAGGAGAACAAGGGCTGGACCTACGCCAAATTCCTGCTCGGCAACGAACGCACCAGTATGGCCGGCATCGGCCGCTCCACCCGCTACATCAACAAGCTGAAGCGGATCGTGAAGGCCGAGATCCCGGCCGACGATCCCGCGCACCTCGAATTCCTGCGGGACATCGCCAGCATCGAGCTTGACCTGCTGGCGCTGGAGGCGACCGAGCTTCGCGTCGTGGCACAGATGGCGCGCGGCATTGATCCCGGCCCGGCGGCCTCGCTGTTCAAGATTCGCGGTACCGAGATATTCCAGGACATCACCGAGCTCACCCATCGCGCCATCGGCAATTACGGGCTTGCCATCCGCGAGCACCCGGCCAGCGCCAACCATTTCATGCCGGGTCCCGATCACGGCCACACGGCGTCCGAGAAATATCTGAACGCGCGCAAGCTCAGCATCTACGGCGGATCCAACGAGATCCAGCGCAATATCATCGCCAAGGCCGTGCTCGGCCTCTAGCCGCGGCGCATCGGGAGGATCGGATGGATATCCAGTTCACGGAAGAGCAGGAGTTGCTGCGCTCCAGCGTGCAGCGGCTGCTACGGGATCAATACGATTTCGAGGCGCGGCGCAGGATCGTGGCGAGCGAGGAGGGCTTCAGCCGGACGCAATGGCAGGCTTTCGCGGAGCTCGGCCTGCTTGCGGCACCGTTTTCAGAAGAAGCGGGCGGTCTCGGCGGCGGTCCGTTGTCGACCATGATCATCATGCATGAGTTCGGCCGTCACCTCGTCGTCGAGCCCTTCGTCGAGACGGTGGTGCTGGCCGGCGGATTGATCGAGCATCTGGGTACGCCGGAGCAGAAGCAGGATCTCATTCCAGGCATCGTCGACGGCAGCAAGCTCTGGGCGTTGGCCTGGACCGAAAAGGCCTCCCGCTTCGATCTCGCCAACGTCGCCACCCAGGCGCGGCGCGAGGGAAGCGACTATGTCCTGAGCGGCGAAAAGACCATGGTGGTGTCGGCGCCCTGGGCGGATCATCTGATCGTCTCGGCCCGGACCAGCGGCGGCCAGCGCGACTGCGGCGGTGTCGGTCTCTTCGTGGTCGACCGCCATGCCGCGGGAGTTGATCTGCAGAGCTTCAAGACCATTGACGGCCGGCGCGCCGCCGAGATCAGCCTGCGCGGGGTTCGCGCGCAGTTGCTGGGCAGGGAAGGAGAGGGCGTCGGTGCACTGGAGGCCTGCCGCGACCGCGTCATCGCCGCGCTGTGCGCCGAGGCCGTCGGCGCCATCGGCGAGCTGAATTCGGCGACGCTGGACTATTCCAAGACCCGCAAGCAGTTCGGCACGACAATCGGCTCCTTCCAGGTTCTCCAGCACCGCATGGTCGACATGTTCATCGCGCATCAGGAGGCACTCTCGCTGATGCAACATCTGACCCTCAGCCTGAACTCCGGCGATGCCGAGCTGTCGCGGCTTGCCTCCGGCGCGAAGTCGAAGATCGGTTACGCCGGCAAGTTCGTCGCCGACCAGGCGGTGCAGCTTCACGGCGGCATGGGCATGACCGACGAGCTCAACGTCGGGCACTATTTCAAGCGTATCTCCTCCATCAACATCCAGTTCGGCGATCCCGCCTTCCACGTGCTGCGCTACGCGCAGCTGGACGCGGCCGCATAGAGAAGAGGCCAGCATGACCACAGAAGCAGTCATCGTTTCCACCGCAAGGACCGCCGTCGGCAAGGCCTATCGCGGCGCGCTCAACAACACGGACGGCCCGACCATGGCCGGGCATGTGATGGCCGAAGCGGTGAAGCGGGCAGGCATCGCGCCCGGCGAGGTCGAGGACGTGGTGATGGGCTGCGCGATGCAGCAGGGCACCATGGTGATGAACGTGGCGCGCAAGGGTGCGATCCGGGCGGGCCTGCCCGTCACGGTCGCCGGCACCACCATCGACCGGCAATGCGCCTCGGGCCTGCAGGCCATCGCCGTGGCCGCGCGCTCGGTCATGCTTGACGGGGTCGAGGTCGCGATCGGCGGCGGCATCGAGTCGATCAGCCTCGTGCAGAACGAGCACATGAACAGGTTCCACGCCGTCGACGAAGAGCTGATGGCGATGAAGCCCGAAATGTACATGTCGATGCTCGACACCGCCGAGGTCGTGGCCGAGCGCTACAATATCGGTCGCGACAAGCAGGACGAATACAGCCTCGAGTGCCAGCGCCGTGTCGGTGCTGCGCTGCAGGCGGGCCGGTTCAACGACGAGATCGTGCCGTTCACGACGAAGATGGCGCTCGTCAACAAGGACACCAAGGAGGTCACCTATGAGCAGGTGACGCTCACCAAGGACGAAGGCCCGCGACCGGAAACCACCGCGGAGGGTCTCGCCAGGATCAAGCCGGTGTTCGAGGGCAAGACCATCAGTGCCGGCAATGCCAGCCAGCTGTCGGACGGCGCTTCGGCCTGCGTGATCATGAGCGACAAGATCGCGGCCAGGAAGGGCCTCAAGCCGCTCGGCATTTTCCGCGGCTTCGTCGCCGCCGGGGTCGAGCCGGACGAGATGGGCGTCGGTCCGGTGGCCGCAATCCCGCGCCTGCTCAAGCGCCACAATCTGAAGATCGACGACATCGACCTCTGGGAGCTCAACGAAGCCTATGCGGTGCAGGTGATCTATTGCCGCGACAAGCTCGGCATCGATCCGGACAAGCTCAACGTCAACGGCGGCTCGATCGCGATCGGCCACCCCTACGGCATGACGGGTTCGCGGCTAACCGGCCACCTTCTGATCGAGGGCCGGCGGCGCAAGGCGAAGTACGGCGTCGTCACCATGTGCATCGGCGGCGGCATGGGTGCCGCCGGTCTGTTCGAAATCATTCACTGAGCGGAAACGCGGGGAGGTCATTCGTGAAGACAGCGATCACTGAAATGTTCGGCATCGAGCATCCGATCATCCAGGGAGGCATGCACTATGTCGGCTTTGCCGAGCTCGCCGCTGCGGTATCGAATGCCGGCGGCCTTGGCATCATCAACGGCCTGACCCAGCGGACGCCGGAATTGCTGGCGAAGGAAATCGCGCGGTGTCGCGACATGACCGACAAGCCGTTCGGCGTGAACCTCACCTTCCTGCCGACCTTCTCGGCGCCGCCGTACCCCGAGTATATCGCGGCGATCAGAGAGGGCGGCGTCAAGGCGGTCGAGACCGCTGGCCGCAGTCCGGAACAGTACATGCCCGCGCTGAAAGCGGCGGGCATCAAGGTGATCCACAAATGCACGTCGGTCCGGCACTCGCTCAAGGCCGAGAAGATCGGCTGCGACGCCGTCAGCGTCGATGGCTTTGAGTGCGGCGGCCACCCCGGCGAGGACGACATCCCCAACATGATCCTTTTGCCGCGCGCCGCCGATGAGCTCAAGATCCCGTTCGTTGCCTCGGGTGGCATGGCCGATGCGCGCAGCCTGGTCGCTGCGCTTTCGATGGGCGCCTCGGGCATGAACATGGGCACCCGCTTCGTTGCCACCAAGGAGGCGCCGGTCCACGACAACGTGAAGCATGCGATCGTCAAGGCGAGCGAGCTCGACACGGTGCTCGTCATGCGCGCGCTGCGCAATACCGAGCGTGTCCTCAAAAACAAAGGGGTCGCCCAGCTCGTGGAAATCGAGCGCGAGAAAGGCGCGAGCCTGAAGATCGAGGACATCCACGACCAGGTCGCGGGCGTGTACGCCAAGGTGATGGTCGACGGCGACATGGACGCCGGCGCCTGGAGCTGCGGGATGGTGGTCGGCCTCATCGACGACATACCGACGGTCGAGGAGCTGATCGATCGCATCATGAGCGAAGCGGAGACGATCATCCGTCAGCGGCTGACCGGCTTCCTCGACGGCAAGGTCGAGACTGAGAAGGCGCGCGCAGTCGCCTGATGCGGTGCCTCCGGGCACGGCATGGTCGCGAGCCGGTATGACGTGCCGGCCGAACATGGAGATCTGATCGCATGGGCGCACCTGTCTGTCTGATATCCGGCGTTGGGCCAGGCACGGGATCGGCGCTGGCAAGGCGATTCGCCGAGGGAGGATACCGTCTCGCGCTTCTCGCCAGGAATGAGGAGCGTATCGCCGCGCTGGCGCAGGAGCTACCGGGCGCAAAAGCTTATCGATGCGACGTGTCTGATGCCGCGCAAGTCGAGGACGCGGCATCCGCCGTCGAGCGGGATCTGGGCAGTCCCAGTGTCGTCATTCACAACGCGGTAGGTGGCGCGTTCGGCAGGTTCAGTGAGATCGATCCGCAAATTCTCAACCGGAACTTCCAGGTCAACACGATGGGGCTGCTCTATTTGGCGCGGCGGTTTGCCCCGGCCATGACGCAGGCCGGCCATGGGGCCATCGTCGCGACCGGAAACACATCGGCGTTGCGGGGCAAGCCGGGCTTTGCCGGCTTCGCGCCGACCAAGGCGGCACAACGCATCCTTGCCGAGGCAATCGCGCGTGATCTCGGACCGCAGGGCGTCCACGTCGCCTATGTCGTTATCGACGCCGTGATCGACCTTGAATGGACAAGGAGCGTTGGCCGGACCGGCCGGACGACTTCTTCATCAAGCCGCGGGCGATCGCGGATGAGATCTGGCATGTCGTTCACCAGGACCGCAGTGCCTGGTCGTTCAATGTGGAGATCAGGCCATTCGGTGAAGCCTGGTAGTTGGTAAGTCAGCAGCACCGCCGCTCAAATCATAACAAGCTCAGGAGGGAATTTAGATGTTGATGAGGAAACTCGCGCTTTCCGTGGCCGCGCTTGCGGCATTTGCCGCGATACCGGTTCATGCCGACACGCCCGGTGTGACGGAATCGGAGATCAAGGTCGGGGCGACATTCCCATTCAGCGGCCCCGCGTCTCCGCTCAGCAATACCGGCAAGGGCCTCATCGCCTACGTTCGCTCGATCAACGACCGTGGCGGCGTCAATGGACGCAAGATCAACATCATGACCTATGATGATGCCTACAGCCCGCCAAAGGCCGTCGAACAGACCAGGAAGCTGATCGAGGGCGACGAGGTGGCATTGTTGTTCAGCCCGCTCGGGACACCGGGTCTCAGTGCAACCGTCAAATATGTGAACGGCAAAAAGGTGCCACACCTCTTCGTCGTCAGCGGTGCGACCAAGTTTGCCAAATTCGCCGACTTCCCGATGACGACCACGGGACTGCCGAGCTACAACACCGAAGGCAAGATCTACGCGAAGTACCTCACCGAGACCAAGCCCGACGCAAAGATCGCGATCCTCTACCAGAATGACGACCTCGGCCGGGATTTCGTCGCGGCGTTCAAGGAGGCGTTGAAAGCCGATTTCGACCGGAAGGTGGTCGCCTCGCCTTACGAAGTTACCGAACCCACCATCGAATCTCATGTGGTGTCGCTCAAGGCCTCGGGGGCCCAGGCCTTCGTGATCGCGGGCACGCCGAAATTCACCGCCCAGGCAATCAAGAAGGCGAGCGAGATCGGCTGGTCGCCGCTGACCATCATCAACTATGTCTCGAGCTCGGTCTCCGCTACCATTGTGCCTGCCGGAGCGGACAAGGCGGTCGGGGTTATTGCAGCGACCGTAACAAAGGATACGAACGACAAGCGGTGGGCCGACGACCCGGGTATGAAGTGGTATCGGGAGCACTTCGAGAAATACCTTTCCGGCTCCGACATTGGCGACAACAATTACCTGTTCGGGACCCAGCAAGGTCAGATCCTGGAGCAGGTGCTCAAGCAATGCGGCAACGATCTGTCGCGCGAGAACATTCTGAAGCAGGCGCGCAACATCAAAGGACTCGTGCTTCCGACGCTGATGCCTGGTATTGCGATCAACACCGGCCCGAGCAACAGTATGGCGTACACGCAGCTTCAGCTGCAACGCTGGACCGGAAGTTCCTGGGAGCAGTTCGGTAGTGTTCTGAATGCCGACCAAAACTAATCAGCACTAGAGCGCCCGTGATGCTGGGTTCTCCTTATCGGAGTTGGGGCTTGGAGATTGATTTGCTACCTCAAAGCCTCCGCTTCGACACGGTCGGCTGACCAATTTCAGCCGAGCATTCTCGGACATCCAGAAATCGCGGATTGGTCAGTGCAGTCGAGGTTGATGGCATCACAGGCGCAAATGGAAGCTGCAATTGTTTTCTTTCACGCATGAAGCGCCGAAGCAGCTTCAGCCGATCAGCTCCGAGTGCCTCGGCAAATGCTCGATGACGTCAAGGCGCCGATCGCCACCTTCGTACTTGGCTACGAAAGATTGCGGTTTGCGGAGTTTCTGGACAAGCGAAAACCGCCGCCAGCGGTTGCCCACATGGCGGCGGTTCACGATTGGGCGAAGCTCGACTCCCGGCCGATTGCTACGGCGCGTTACCGCACGTACCAATATCCCCACCAGCGCTGGGACACCGGCCGCGCCTGTGCCTTCATCGCCGCGACCTCCTCGGCAGGGCGCAGCTGCGGGCCATAGACCGCCGGCGGGTAGACGTCGTCCCAGAACACAAGTCCGCCCTGGGCGGCGGCCGCCCGGTGTGACGGAGCAAGTGCGAGCTCGGCGGCCGACGCCGTGGATGTCGCCAAAGTGAGGCCGAGGGCGGCCAGGGCAATGGATGGAATAAGGGCACGGAAGTTCATTGGATTGAATCCCTCATGAAATGCGATGGGTGATAATGCGACGGGTTCCGGATGGTTGCAAGGGCACGGGCTGGCCGGCTGACGCCGAACTTCCGGTTGCAGGGGCGCATGGTGTCGCCAACGCGCGTCGGATCGACCGCGACGGGCCTTGATGCATTGGGCTGCGAGAACGTCTCTTAGATATGTCGTCGTCATATATATAGAGAGTGTTCGATGATCACCTCCGGCCGAGACGAGATCAGCCCGAGGTCGGCAACCTTGCCGCGCGCGCGGCATGCATGGACAAAGGAGACCGAACCTTGAACATTTTTTCGGCGCTCGCGAATCCTCGAGAACCATGATGTCGACACACTGCTCACTCTTGATAGGACGCGCACGATCCAGGACGACTCCCAGGACGACTCTCATGACTTCTGCGTTTGTCTCTGCTTCCATTTTCGGCGCTGGTCTCATTCTCGGATACGCGCTACGCGCCTGGCGCGTCCAACGAAGAACGGTGAATTCGTCCAGCGGCGCGTCGCGCCGGGCGTCGCGGCCCGCTCCGACCTCGACGTTCGGCCACGCCCGGCGAGCCTTCTAGGCATCGTCCCATTCGATGACGGTATCCAGCTTCACACTGAACTCGATGGGACATGACGACATGAGTGAGCCCAAGAAGGATGCGCCGCGACGCTACATCGTGGACGGCGCCGGACAGCGCGTGCTTGTCGGTCTGACGATCTCGGAAACGATCGAGTTCGAAGCGCTGGACAAGCCGGACACCCGTCCCGGCGCCGAGCTGCTCGGGGAGGCGGCGCGCGTCCGAGAGGCCAGGCATGACGAACGTTGGGTGGAGCTCTACGTCAAGCACGAGCGAGCCTGGAGCGACTGGATGGCCCAGACGCGTGCGCGGCCGGCGCAGCCGCCGTTGCTCAACTAGAAATCGCGAACGTCCATTCCCTCCCTGAGACGGTCTCGCGCATCGGTGGCAGGAGGCTGAAGCTCATCACACCGCGAGCATGCGGCTTCCCTGGATGCTCATCAGGGTGAGGTTGCCGGTCGCATAGGCGCCGGTGTCGATATTGGCGCGGTTGGCCAGTAGTTCGGCGCTGCGGACCGGCGTATGGCCGTGGACGATATATTTGCCGAACTGCTCCTCGCTCTGCAGGAATTCCTCGCGAATCCAGAGCAGATCGCGCTCGGTCTGCTCGGCGAGCGGCACGCCCGGGCGAACGCCGGCGTGGACGAAGAAGAAGTCTCCGCAACTGAAGCTCAGCCGCAGATTGTCCAGGAATTCCAGATGCTCGGTCGGCATGGCGCGAATCAAGTCACGCAGGATCGATGCCGGCTCGTCGCGCCTGAGATCGGGCGGAGCAAGCCCGTAGGACATCAATGTCTGGGTCCCGCCGAAGGCAATCCAGTCCTCGAACAGGGAAGGATCTTCGAACACCCTCACCAGAAAGGCCTCGTGGTTGCCCTTGAGGAAGACCGCATTCCCCCGGCGGCTCCGCTCGACCAGGATGTCGAGGGTTGACCGCGTATCCGGGCCGCGATCGATGTAATCGCCCATGAAGACTTCGACGGCATAGCGCGGCCGGCTGCGCGCAACGTCGGCGTCGATCACCCGCAGCATGGGCTCGAGCAGATGCGCGCAGCCGTGAATATCAGAGATCGCGTAAATGCGGACGCCGTCCGGCAATTGCGGTTTGGGAAGCGACGGGTAGGATCGCGCGAAAGATTTCATGGCGCTCATCGATCGGGTGGTCGGAAAAAATATCCCCAAGTCACCGGCACCGGAGAGCGTCCATCCAACGCGAACAACGCGAGTTCCGTGGGGCCGCAGCTCGTTGTCGGTGCCGATCACGCCAAAAGAAGGGCACGGCATTTTTTGTTTCATGGACTTCAGGAACGAGAGGGGTCCGCAGGAATTGCATCGCTGGCTCGAAGCGTGCAGCAAGTCTGCATGACTCGTTGCAGATTCTCGCGTACACCCGCAGATAGAAATCCTTGGAAACTCTCGCAAGTGATCCGATGTTTGCGTTCGTCGGCAGCAAGCAGCGCCTCAAACTTGAGCGAACAGCGGCTCGTGCAACGATGGCGTCGCATTGGATGCGGAACTTGATTCAAAATAGGGCAGTTCGCTCGCTCGTATGTCAGCACTGTGACGACATTTTCAGCGCACCGAATTTCGCCGCGCATCTCAACGCGACACATCGTCCGTGCGCCGCAAAAGTTTCGCGTGCAGCGCCACAATGTCGCTGCGATCGACCAACACTTTCCGTGCGGGGAATTGACGAGTCTTCAGCATCACGATGAGCGTCAGGCACTCTCTCGATACGCAGAGGTTCGAATGGCTGTTGCAACTTACGGTTCTGAAAGCGCTCATGCGCTGTCATCTGCGCGCGGCAGTGCGCTTCAGAGGCCCTTTCAGGTCGTCGTCATCGCTGCTGATTTTCTGTTGATCCTGCTGAGTTACGCGGCGGGGGCTTCGCTGTACGGCGTGGCGGTCGCATCGCCGCCCGAGGGTGCATCGGTGGGAGCTGGATTGTTCGTCGGTGTGGTGTTCGTCGGGATCGCCTATTTCCGGGACGTTTATTCCACGCACCGCCTGCTCAATCTGGTTTGGCAGCTTCGAATGGCGGCGTTTATCTGGTTGACGTCGCTCACGATCCTCGCCGTTGCGGCCTTCCTGCTGAAATCGACGGACAATCTGTCGCGCGGCACCGTCATCGTCTTCGCCGTGATCGGCGGGCTCGGTCTGATCAGCCTGCGCTTCGTCTGGCAGGCCGTGTTCGGCACGAGCTTTGCGAGAAGCCGCCTGGTCGACCGCAAGGTGATCCTGCTCAGCCTGAAGCCGCTCGACTTCACCTCGAGCCGCTTCAAGGATTTGCGCAGGAACGGCTTCGACGTCATGCGCCATTTCGTGCTCGGAGAGGACCGGGATGACGGCCAATGGGAGCGGCAGATTCGCGACGTCATCCGTCAGTCGCGCGCGGCCGACGTCGATGAATATCTGCTCGCGATCGACTGGAACGAATTGCCGATGCTGCGCAAGCTCGGGCCATATTTGCGCGCCGTTCCGCAGCCCATTCGCCTGCTGCCGGACGATTCTGTTGCCGACCTCGTGACCCGTCCGTTCCTGCCGGTCAGCGGAACCGTCGCGGTCGAGATCCAGCGGCCGCCGCTCACCATTCTCGAGCGGCTGCAGAAGCGCTGTCTCGACGTCGGCGTCGCTCTGTTCGCGCTCGTGCTGCTGACGCCGCTGCTGCTGACCGTAGCCGTGCTGATCAAGCTGGATTCGCCGGGAAGCGTCATATTCCGGCAGTCGCGCCGCGGCTTCAACGGCAAGCCGTTCGAGATCTGGAAGTTCCGCACCATGACGGTTGCCGAGAATGGCGAGACGGTGACCCAGGCGACCAAGGGGGATGCTCGGGTTACCAAGATCGGGCGCTTCCTGCGCATGACCAGCATCGACGAGCTGCCGCAGCTCTGGAACGTGCTACGGGGGGACATGTCGCTGGTGGGACCGCGTCCGCACGCGCTCGCCCATGACAATTACTACGACGAGCTCATCAGCAAGTATGTCTACCGCCATCACATGAAGCCGGGCCTGACGGGCTGGGCTCAGGTGAACGGATTCAGGGGCGAAACGCCAACGATCGATCTGATGGAAAAGCGGGTCGAGTACGACGTCTGGTACGTCAGCAATTGGAGCATCTGGCTCGACCTGAAGATCATGGCCCGCACCGCGTCCGCCGTGATGTTCCAGGAGGCCTATTAGAGCATGATCCGGAAAAGTGCGTAGCGGTTCTCCGAAAAGATCATGCTCCTAAGGGCGCGATGGCGTTTCATCCTAATCGCATCGCGCTTTAGCCGCTCGATCTCTCAATCGCCGGAAACCTCCGTCCCGGGGCTCAGGTTCCATTGCGCGGCGGCCTGCGGAAGAGCCGCATGATCGCATTGCGCAGCGCGAGCAGCGGCGGCACGAGCACGAAGAAGGCTCCCATTGCGACGGAGACGATGACATGGCGGATCGAGAAAGGCTCGTCCTGCTCGATCTGGCGCCGGCTCGGGTCGATGGGCGCGGGTGAGAGCGTCGTCGCCATGGGGTGGCGGAGCGGCTTGCGTGGAGGGACCACGATCAACACGAACAGAATGTTGAGCAGGACCCAAATAGTCAAAATCGTCAGGACGATCAGCATCCGAGCCTACCGGAAAAAAAACTGCGAGTAATGAGCCGAGATTAGCCCCGGGGAACCGAGAAAGAAAGATGCCTAAAGTTTCGGCATTTTCAGGCCTCAAGGCTCGGATCGTCTTATTGACAGCTGGGCACCGGCACAACTTTCCCGGCGACCACCGTATCCGTCAATCCTTGCTTTTGGCTAGAGCAATAACTGCAAGTTGTGGATTCCGGACGAATACGGAGCCCGCGAGCAGGTCCTGAGCGCTTGCCGCGTGCGCGAGGGCACGGGATGCCCTTCAAGCGACCGCCAAGCACGAATAAGGCCCGCTGCCAATCGGCAACGGGCCCGAGCTCATTCCAGTTGTTCAGTGGGAGCGGCGCCTCGCCTCCGCCTAGGCGTGCTCGACGTAATAGCTGTTGTGGTGCTTGCCCTTGTAGGCCTCGATGCGCTTGAGCATCTTCGGGTTCGCGCGGTTGAGCACGGCGCCGATCAGCTTCTTCTGGAGGACTTCCGAACCTGAAACCGACTCCTGCAGAGCGGTTCGCGTGGTCTGGCCCCATTCGATCACGTAGACCATGGCGTCGATCAGGAAGCTGACGGCCTTGGAATCGGCCACCGGCATCACCGGGGCGAGATCGATCACGATGTACTCGTAGTGCTCCTTCAGCACCTTGAGCAGCTCGGCCATTGCCTTGGATCCGATGACGTCGGCCGAATTGACCATGCGCGAGGCCACTACGGAGGGCAGGAAATCCAGTCCCGTCTCCTTGCTTCGCTGCACGTGGTAGCCGAGGTTCGCGGGATCGTTGAGAGCCTCCACGAGGCCGGTCTTGGCGTTGGGCGCGAGCTCCCGCGTCAGCGAGCGCGTGTGCAGATCGCCGTCGATCAGAACCGTGCGATGCCCGGTGAGGGCGATCAGCTGCGCGAAATTGGCGGCCACCGTCGTCTTGCCCTCCTTTGGAAGCGAGGAGACGATGCCGATCACCTTGATCTCGCGGGTCAGACGCGCGACGTCGATCGAAACCTTGATGTTGCGCAAGGTCTCGGCAAAGCGTGAGAACGGATGATCGACGACGTAGCGGGAGAGATCGGGAGGGCCGGTCTTCGCTGACGTCGAGAGCAACGCGCCGGCCGTCGTCGGCGGACGTATGTCCGGCAGCACGCCGAGGCATTTCACGCCGAGCTCATCCTCGACTTCGCCGGGGGTCCGCAGCACGTCGCTCAGCAGTTCACGCGCAAATGCCGCGCCGAAGCCGAGGCAGAGGCCGCCGACCAGGCCGCCCACGAGGGCGAGGACCGTTCGCGGCGAGCTCTTGCGGTCCGGCTTGGTGGCGGTGCTGATGAGGCGGGCCTCGCTGAGGGGAAAGCTCTGGTTCTGCGTCGCGCTCTGCAGCTTTTCCAGGAAGTTGTTGTAGAGATTGCGGTAGGTGTCGGCGGCACTTTCGAGATCGCGCAGCTTGACCTCGGCCTGGCCCTTGTTGCCGGCCTGGGCGACGAGGTCCTTTACGTTCTTCTCGAGCGAGGCCTCCCGGCTCTTCGCGATCTCGTAGTCGCTGCGATAGGCGTCTGCGATCCGACGCACCTCGTCGGCGATGTTCTTGCGCAGCTCGTCCATCTTGTTGGCCAGATTGACCGCCGCAAGGTGGGTCTTGCCGTAGCGCCTGGACCAGTCGGAATATTGGGCCTGTAGGTCGAGATATTGAGCGCGCAGACGGGTGATCACCGAGTTGTTGAGGGCGTCCGTCACGGTAGATTGCGCAACATCCTGATCGGAGATCGTGTCGATCCGGTCAAGCCGGGCCTTGGCTTCGGCGGTCGCAGCCCGCGCCTGAACTAGCTGCGTGTTGAGGTCCGACAATTGCTGCTCGGACATCAGGCCGCGGCTGGTTCCGACGATGTTGTTCTCGGCCTTGAAGGTTTGGACGGCGCGATCGCTGGCCGATGCCTGCTCGCTCAGCTCGAGGCTGCGCTGCTGCAGCCATTCGGTGGCCCGCTTGGTGGACTGATATTTGGCCTCCAGGGCGCCGACGAGATAGGCATTGGCGATCGCGTTGGCGATCTTGGCGGCTTTGTCGGGGCTCCGCGCTTTATAGCTCAGCGACAGCACATATGTCGTCAGCACGCGCTCCGTACGCAGATTCTTCTGAATCTGCTGGACGACCGCATGTTCGATTCGCTCCTGGCTTGCTGGTTCGCCGGAGCCGAATAGCGATGTCAGCTTGCCGATTGTGATAGAGAGCAGGCCGGGCTTGGAGCCGTTGAACTCCGGGTCTTCTGTCAGCTTCAGGCGGCGGACGACGGACAGAATGAGGTCGTCCGAGTTGATGATCTCCACCTGGCTGTCGACGTAGCCCGTGTCGATCAGGGCGCTGCTGGCGTTGCTGTCCTTGTCCAGAACTTGCGTCTGCCGCGTATCCATCATGATGCGGGCGTTTGCCGTATACATGGGCTGCGCCATGGCCAGGTAGACGATCACCAGGGCCAGCGAAGCTCCCGTACAGACCGCGATGATCGGCCATTGGCGGCGAAGGACGTCGGCCACCCGCTCGAAGCTGAGGACCGCCCCGCCGAATTCGATGCCGAATCGGTGCCCCGACTGGAAATGTTCCCTAGGCTGGTACATGTGCTAATTCGCTGCCTTTGACGATCATGGATCAATTCGGAAGGGGGACGGGCTTGAATGGATTGGCCAGCTTGGTTCTCCACTCGCCTTCGAGCAGTGCTCCGCCGCGGCCCGGCTGCGGCGAGGTCTTGATTTGCGATTGGGCCTGGACGCCGGAGCTGTCCTCTCCGGCGCCGGAATAACCGGCCTGCACGTTGAGATCGCCGATCCGCTGCACGAAATCCCTGATCTTGCGCGCGGCGTCCGGCTTGGTCGACGTGCAACGTGCTTCGGCAAGGCGCAGCGCAGCGCCGATGGACGAGCGATCGGCTGAAGCCGACGCCGAGATGAGCGTCTGGACGGACGGCAGCACCGACGGATTCGTCGCGACATAGCGCGCGAGCCAATACCGCAACTTCTCCTTGTCATTGCGCAACCGCTCGAGGAGCGAGGACGGCGACTTCACGAAGGTGTCGAGTTCGAGTTGCGAGGCGCGGTCCGAGAATTCGACGCACTGCGCGCGGCAAGCACCGGCGCCCGACACGATCAGCGCAGAACCAATCAAGACAATCGCTAGCCATCGCGGCTGCGCATGACGACGTGTTAGTCCGCGGCCCATCCGTGTTCCTTGCTTCTGTTGCAATAGGAGAACAGGCGAAACTTGACAGGTAACTGTGTCATCTTTTTGTGCGACGCAAAAGCTGGTGCAAAGCTGGCGACAAAACAAACGCGAGCCCGCTTGTTCGCCGGTTGCAAAAACAAGTTCTACAATGCCTGCGAGATCGGCAAATCACGCCCATGAATGTTGCAACCTGAAAACATATCGGGCACTCGCGCAGCCGCTCGTCGCAAAGCCGACACAAGTCACGGGCGCCTTTATTGTTCCCATTGGCCAAAGAATTTTTCGTGCGACATTGGCACGCAGCAATCGATGTGCTGCAAGGGCCTCGATCGCAACAGTGCCGAATTTCGCGCACACTTTGCGCGCAAATACTCGCAATCATCCCATGCCGATTGGCTTGCGCGCCGAAGCAGGCGCACGTCGGATGAAAAGTGGCATGAACTTGGCGCTCGCATGTCCGAATGATCTGCAAGCTTTGAAATTATTGTCGGTCGTCATGCATCGAATGCGGCTCCGTGATTGCAGAGATTGATCACGCGTTGAGACCTGATACACACTGCTGCGGTGCAACGGCTACGGAATATTGATGTGACGGAGTTGGTTCATCGTGAGAAGGCGCACGTCCTGCCGCTCGACAGCATCCGGGGGATCGCCGCGACTTCCGTGGTGATCCACCATCTGCTGCTGATGCCAACCTTTCTCGCGGCATTCCCGCACAACGCCTGGATCAACTGCTCCTTCTTCAGGAGTGCATGGCTGCTGGTCGATCTGTTCTTCGTTCTCAGCGGAATGGTCATGGCGCTCAGCTATGTCGAGAACGACTTCACGCGCTTCTCGCTGCGCGAATTTATGGTACGGCGCCTGGCGCGAGTCTACCCGCTGCATATCGTCATGCTGCTGGCAAACCTCGTCTTTCGCCTGCTGCGCATCGGCCTGGTCATGGCGGGGGTGGTCGTCGCCGCGCCTGCGGCGTTCGAAGTGAACAATGCCTATTCCTTCGGCCTCAACGTCCTGCTTCTCCACTCGATGGGGTTCATCGACTATCTCAGCTGGAATGCGCCGAGCTGGAGCATCAGCGTTGAGTTCTACACCTACCTGGTGTTTGGTCTACTCGTTCTCATTGCGCTGCGCATGCGCTCGCTGGCGTGGTTCTATGTCCTCTCCGGGCTGCTCGCGATCGGAAGTCTCGTCTTCATCATCTTCGTGCTCGAAAAGAAGAGCATCGAGCTTCAGACGGATTTCGGCTTGCTACGCTGCTTCGTCGGCTTTTTCCTGGGCGTCTTGATGGTGAGGATCGTCGATCGCCTGCCGGCCAAGCCGGGGCCTGCCGCGCAGGGCGCATTGCAATTCGTCGCCATGATCGCGAGCATCGTCCTGGTGTCCCTGGCGGAGGCCAATCCTGCCGCGACCTTCCTCGCGCCAGTGATGTTCGCGATCTTCCTCGGCAGCCTGCTGGCCTTTCCGGATGCGCTGCTGGTGCCGCGGATCCTGGTGGCCAAGCCGCTGATCTGGTTGGGGCGTCGTTCGTACTCGATCTATATGGTGCACGCGCTCGTGGTGCTGCTGGCTGAATACTTCGTGCGGGGCGTGGGGGCGGGGCGAATCGCCGCCCTGGATTCGATCTGGGCAGGCCTGCCGGCGACGCTGAATCTCGTCGTTTCACTGGCCGCCGTGCTCGCGGTTTCGCACCTCACCTATCTCTATGTCGAAATTCCCGGCGGCAGGCTCCTGCGAAATGCATTCGGAAGCCCCCCGGATTTTGCGCCATCCCCCGCCCGATCGGCGCGGCTGAGCAACTGAGCCGCGCATGAGCACCTTCGCGCTGCAACCCCGCAGGATGATGCTGATCAGCCTCAATATCGAGGCGATCGCGCTCGCAGCCTATCTGGTCCGGGATGCCTTCGGCGGTATGATGCGGTACTACACCAGCATCATGCATTTGGACGCGCTTTGGTTCGTGCCGGATGGCATTGCGCTTCTGTGCCTGGTCCAGTTCATCGTGCATTGCATCTTGCGCAATCGCAGTATCATGGCTGCAGTTGTCCTCGTGCAGATCATGCTGTCGCTGGTGCTCGGCTACTTCATGCTGGGGACGGTCAACGCGGCGATGTCGTCGTTTAAGATGATGCTCCCGGTGTTCGTCGGATTTTGTTTCTGCGACACCAGTCTGGGCTCCTACAAGAAGTTGCTGTCGGTCATCGCCGCGACGTTCTACCTCTCGCTGATCGGCGTGCTGCTGACGAAATTCTACTTCATGCCCTGGGTCGGATACAAATATGAGTCCTTCGGCGCCGTTCGTGAGGCGGGTCGCTTATGGTGGGCCTATGGCGGTGACGATCAGCGTCTCACGGGCTTTGCTGCCGAAAGTACCATGGCGGCCTTCTTCATACTCGTGTCCTTCGCAATTACGTCGATCCGTAAGAGCACGATTTGGTGCCTTCTGTACGGCTCTCTTGCGGTCTACATCATCCGTCTGACGACCAGCAAGACGACCATGATCGTCCTCGTGCTCTACTTGATTCTGCTGGTGTTCGTGCGGATGCTGCCGGAGAAGTCGCGCTTCTCCGCGATACGGAACATTGCACTGTGGTCGTTTGCCGCGATCCTGGTGCCGTTCTTCATGATCGTGCTTGCTTCGGGTACCGCCGCGGTGCCGCACACGACCCTGTTCAGCATCGTCGACCGCATCAACAACAGCTGGCAACTGCCGTTCGTCTACCTGAGCCAGCTCATGCCCGTTGGTCTCGTGACCGGCTGCGGCGTGGGCTGCTTCAACTACCCGCAGAAGCTGTTCTCGCCGCTCGCCCCCTTCTGGGTTCCCGTCGACAATTTCTACATCGGCACGTATCTGATGTTCGGCCTCCCGTTCGTCGCATTCATGGTGATGGTATTCCGGGCGACGTTCGGCACGACCGACGTCTACAAGCTGACGCTGATCTTCGTCGTCAACTTGTTCACGATCACCGTTCTGAATTACGGCCCGGCGTCCGGCCTGCTGATCATCGCGTTGAGCTTCAGCGAGGTGTTCTCGCGGCACGCGACCACCGCGCGGGCGGGCGACGCCGTACCAATCATCGTACGGCCACCGATGCCGTCATTAGAAGGCTTCCGCCCGGATGTGCCGGCGGCGAGCGGAAGCAGGTGAGAACCAACAATGCATAAACGGCTCGCATTCATCGACACACTGCGCGGCATTGCCGTGCTGGCCGTCCTGGTCCAGCACGTATTCGAGGTCATCCTGGAGAAGCACCCGACGGGTGTCTATTACGGGCCCCTCCACGACATATTCGGCTACTACATGAACTTTGGCCGGTTCGGGGTCGTGTTGTTCTTCTTCGTGAGCGGCTTCGTCATTCCGTTCAGCTTCCCGGACAGCGCCACGCCTGTGCGCGATTTTACGATCAGCCGCTTCTTCCGGCTCTATCCGGCTTATTGGACTTCGATCGTTGTCGGGCTCGTGTCGGTGCAGCTGCTGGATTCGAAGAGTTTTCCGCTGGGGCAGATCGCCGCTAACGTGACGATGTTGCAGACTTTCGTGAACGTCCCGAATCTCTGGGTGTTCTACTGGACGCTGGCGATCGAACTCCTGTTCTACGTCGGATGCACCATTCTCTTTGCGATGGGGCTGCTCAACCGGCGCTTCACAGCGGTGACCATCGTCGTTGCCGCCGCGCTGGTGGGAACCACAGCTGCACTTTTCGTTGAGAGCAGGGCAGTCTCCTCGGTGATGGAGGTCGGCTTGAACCTCTCGGCGATGTTCCTGGGCAAGATCATCCGCGACACCGTCATTGGCGGCAAGCTGCGGTGGACGCATGTGACCGTCTGCACGCTTCTGTATGCGGTCTTCGCCGCCACCCTGTCCGACCGCCGGTTCGGCGGCGTGTATCACGAGAATTTCTTCTACAGTTATTCGATCGGATCGGCCTATATCTGCGCGGCGCTTGTCTTCATCGGCTTTGCCGTGTTCGGCGAACGGATGGCCTGGCGTCCGATGGCATTCGTCGGCGTGATCAGCTATTCGGTCTACCTGATGTCGCCGTTCGCGATCGTCTACGTCCATCGCCTGGTATGGTTCGGCGACGGACCCCTCGGATGGTCGATCTTCCTGGTCGTAATTCTGGCATTGTCGATCCTCGTCAGTTGGATGACATACACGTTCATCGAGAAGCCCAGCATTTCCTTCGGGCAAAGATTCCGCTCCGCGCGAAGAAAGCAGCCTGTCGTCCTCGAGCCAGTGCTCAGCACCCAGGGTGCCGCAGAGTGATCAAGGCACCTCACCAGCCGGGCGCCGCCTATGATGGATCGTTCCTTCCTTCGGTCCAGGGCCTTCGTGCCATCGCGGCGCTGAGCGTGCTGATGGATCATTTCTACGACATGCCGAAGGCAGGCATGTATGACATCCCGAATCCCGGTTTTCTGCCGCCGCTCTGGCCCTGGCTGCAGTCGGTGATCAATGTCGGCGGGCACGGTGTCGAGCTGTTCTTCATGATCAGCGGCTTCCTGATCCCGGCCAGTCTGATACGCCACGGTTCGCTGTCGCGGTTCTTCTTCGACCGCGTCCTGCGCATCATGCCGGTGTTCGTCGTGCTGCATCTTGCGCTGTTCGCGATCGGGCCGATCGTAGCCTACAAATTCTTCCGCGGCATCGATTTCACCAGCTATCTCGGGATCTTTGCGGCCAACCTGTTCTTCGTGCAGGACGCGCTCGGCCTGCCCATTGCCCAGCAGAATGCGTGGACGTTGACCTATGAGTGGGCGTTCTACATCTGGTTTGCGCTGACATTCTCGATGTGGCGCGCCGGCGGCAGGCTGCTGGCTGCGCCTCTGATCCTGCTGGGCGTGGCCTGCCTGATGCGCTGGCCGATCACCGCGTTCTTCTGCATCGGGATGCTGTTCAGCGCGACGGGATTTCGCATTTCCATTCCCGGACGGCTCGGTCTGGTCGCAGGGCTCGTCTGCGGGGCCGCGCTGTATGCGAGCCTGGTGCTGTTTCATCCGTTCGTGGGCCTCATTCCCGGATTTCTGCTGTTCGCCATGGTGCTCGCCCCGGAATCAGGCCTCGGGAAGGCCCTGAGCACGCCGGCGCTCCAATATATCGGCAAGATCAGCTACAGCCTCTATCTCGTGCACCCCTTCGTGCTCTTCCCCTTGCAAGTGGTTGGCCTGAAGCTGGTTGCCGCCGGCGTCGACCGCTGGTTGCTATGGGCGGCTTTCATCGGACTCGGGCTGGTGATGTCACTGGCTGCAAGTGCGATCAGCTATGAACTGATCGAGGTCCGGCTGAGGCGCTTGCTGGACGGCGCGTTCCGCAGCACGTTCTTTCGACCGCTGAAAGTGGGGCAATCGGCTTGAGAAAGCGCGTGTCGCGCTCACTGCACGCTACGACCGGCGAGCCTGTGATAGGATCCAAGCAACCGTTCGGCAATGTGGTCCCAGTTCAGAGGGCCGGCCGCGGTCTGCCGCGCGCCATCAGCCAACGTTGCGGCGAGTGAATTCGACGTCAGCACGCGCTCGAGTGCATCGGCGAGCGCAGTGGCATCGCCGGGAGGGACCAGGAGACCATTGACGCCGTCCGTCACGACGTCGGGAATGCCACCGGTGGCGCTGGCGACGACGGGACGCGCATTCCCATAGGCGGATGCGAGCACCCCGCTTTGTGATGCATCCTTGTAGGGCAAGGCGACCACCGTAGCAGATTGAAATAGACGTCCGGTATCCGCAGGCGAAATGTAGGCATTGATGGTCTTGACCGTCGGCATTGCCTCCATCCGGGCGCCGAGCCGTGTCATCTCGGGGCCGCGCCCGGCGACGATCGCTTCATGCGTGACGCCGCGCTGGGCCAACATATCGATCGCGTCGATGAAGACGTCGAGGCCCTTGTAAGCCCACATCCGTCCAAAAAACAGGATGCGTCCGGGTTCGGGCTCGGTGAACGAGCTTTTGTCCGGCGGAACCATCAGCACGCCGTGCATGCTGGAAACCGTCTCGCCCTTGAAGTCGGGCGAGGCGCGATGAAAATCTGCAATGCAGCTCTCGCCGTGCGTCGTGACGATCGAGGCGGCCGCACGCATGCGTCCGCGCCAGGCATCTTCACGGGGCGAGGTGCCGGAGCCGCCCTCCGAGTGCGGGATCGCATCGTGAACGGTCAGTACCAAGGGAACGCCGAGCGGACGCAGGAGCTGAATCAGCTTGGACGTGTAGATCTCGGGAACTTCGTGACAATGGATCACGTCCGGGCGGAAGGAAATTATGTCGATGAACGAGGCAGGGATGCCGATTGCGCCGCCGCGCCGCAGACTGAGGTCGCGAATCCGTGTCTCGAACGGCGCCGTCACAGCGATATCGGCAAGCTCCCATTGCTGGTTCGCGTCTTTGCGGTTGAGCACAAGCCGAACGTCGCAATGATGCGCCAGTCCCGATGCGAGGCGGTAGGAATATTCCGCAAAATGCGGCGCGTAGATGGCCACGCGGAGGCGCTTGGCCATGCTAGTTCTTTCCGCTCCAGAGGTCGATTGGGAATGCACTCATCAAGGCACGATGATCAAAGTTGAGGCGCGCAGCTCCCCCCATCTCGCGACCTTCGTCAATACTTGTTGCAAACTCGACGGCGAACCGGCCGGTGCCCTCATAATAGTCATGATACTTGAACTCGGCCTCTCCGCTGCTCAGCCGTACGTATCTAGCCGGTATCCCGAATGCCTCGGCGACGATGATGCCGTGAAGCGAGCTGGCCAGAACCAGTTCAGCTTCGAGAATTGCGTCAATTCGCCGGTTCCAGGATCCCAGCGGTGAGACCACTGTATCGGCGGCAGGGTCGACGAGACTCAAATCGTGCAAATTCGGAACAAACACCCACGGCTTCTTGGCAGTAGGGCGAAAACGATTTGGAAACAGCTGAGGAAGCAGCAACGCCGGATCTCCGAACACTTCGGGAACCGCGATGCCCCGGCGCTGCAGAACTTCCCGGGTACGGGGGCCGCGCACCGCTCGCACGTCCAAATTCTGCACGCGATGGTTGAGGTCACCTTGGCCGGGGCGTCCGTTTACGCCGCTTCCCCAGATCACATCGCCATTTCGCGCGTAGTGGAGCACGGAGCCGATCGCGAACAAGCGCGCTTGCCGCGGCACCTCATCGGCGAGCGTATAGCCGAATTGCCGCAAGAGATGGTCAACGACAACGATCGAAAGATGATCACCGAAATTGATCGTTCCATCGTCGGGACGCCAGAAGAACAAGTCCACGTGCGGATAGGGCAGTTGATGAATAAAGTCGCAGCCGACCTCGTTGATCAGCCGTCGTAGATTGCCTCGAAAATTCATGCTGCCTCGGATGTAGCTGCTTTCTTGCCGTAGTGTCCTCGTAAACAAGGCGACTATTGGACCATAGCAGCCAATGGCTCTCGACGAATGTCGATCTAACCCCGAATTGTGACAGGCTTCCAATTGCGCCACGAGATTATCAAGCCGCGCTCGATCGTTTCGGGCGTCATTTGGTCGGCGCTCGATTCCGCGGTCGGGCAGGCGCTCACGCTCGCAATCTACATGATCATGGCGCGGCTGCTGTCGCCGCAGATTCTCGGCATCGTGGCAACGGGAGCGCTGGCGCTCGAGTTCTGCCGGGCAGTCCTGATCGAGAGCATCGCGATTGCCGTCCAGGCGCGTCCTGATCCGAAGGATGAGGATTACACTGCCTCGTTTTGGCTCATCGCGGGCCTCTCCTTGTTTGCAGCACTCGCACTGTTCGCCTCGAGCGGCGCCATCGAACGATTCTCCGGTCTTTCGGATCTTGCCATCGTTCTCAAGGGATTTTGCATCGTGGTGGCCGTGCAAGGCCTGTCACGGACGCACGAAGCCTGGCTGACGCGCAATCAACTCTTTCGATCCCTCGCCATCCGTTCGCTTTCTTCAATCTCGGTTGGCGGAGCCGTAGGGATCGCGCTGGCGATACAGGGTTACGGGGTCGTTGCGCTGGTCGGACAACTCGTCTCGACTTCGTTGATCTCGCTGGTCAGCCTTTGGGTCTTGACGCCCTGGCGCCCTCGGCTCCGGGTCAGCCGGCAGGCTGTTATCGATCTCCTGAGCTATGCGCGCTACGTGGCACTGACGGGAATCACGAACTTTGCCAATGCCAATTCCGATCTGATTTTCGTCACTTGGTATACCGGCGCCGCCGGCGCGGGCTTCTACAGCCTCGCCAAGCGCCTGGTCAACGCCGTGAGTACCGTGATCGGGAATGCGTTGAACCGCGTGTTCTTTTCGACCATCGCTGGCCTCCAGCATGACCGGGAAGCATCGCGTTCGACGCTGGTCGACTTCGTCAAGTACACGTCACTGCTGACGGCCCCGCTTTTCGCGGGCATAGCGGCTCTGGCACCGGATCTCATCGTCGGTTTCTTCGGATCCAAGTGGGGCGAGGCCGCCCCTCTACTCGCGATCATGTCGATCACCGGGTTCTTGACCACGATCGGCCTCTACAATCACTCGGTGATCCTGGCATTCGGCAAACCGCACTGGCAGACTTGGCTGACGCTGATATACGCGGTTTCGAACATAGCGATCTTCATCGTCGCTGCGCCATTTGGCCTTATCGCGATCGCTGTCGGCTACGTCGTTCGCGCCTTGTTGCTGTATCCACTATCCGCCGGAGCCTCGATGCGGATCTTGTCGCTCCGCATCAGGCCCTATGCCGCGGCGCTGATGCCCGCACTTGCGGGCTCCGCAGTGATGGCATGCGCGGTGGTTGCTGCCTCCATTACCATGCCGGCCACGTCGCCATGGCTGCGTCTCGCCGTGCTCGTGCTGCTTGGTTCTTCGGTCTATCTTGCCGTTGTCATGGCGGTCGCCCGGCCGGCCGTGGTGCGGATATGCCAGGAAGTCTGGGGTCGTGTGCGGCGATCGTCTAAGACTTAGCCAGAATTCGGCCTGCACGCACCAGCTAGCTTGCGTTGGCCGCCTGTCTGGCCTCGGCAAGATCGAGCGGCTCGGGCTTCGGGACGCGGGCTGATCTTGCCCCGCCAGGCGCAAGCCGGTTGATCAATCTTCTAGCGGGATCTTCGACGTAGCGATATGTCACGTCGGCAACGACTGTCAGAACGATGCAGCAGACCAATGCAAACACCGGAAACATGCTTGGCTGAAGTCCGAAATAGTGCCAGGCCGGCTTGAAGAGCAGGATCAACAGCACTTCGTGCATCATGTAGATGGCATATGACGTGTTGCCGAGGCGGCCGAGCCAATCGGAGCCGGGAAACCGCGCGAAGGCGCTTTCTCCCGTGGCTGTGACGAGGATCGCGAGAGAGAACAGTATGATTGCAAGGTCGGGCTTGGCAAAGAAGTTGAGAACCAGAACCGAGACGGCAAACAGCGCTATTCCGGCGAATGCAACCGGCTTCTTGCGATAGTCGCTCGAGAGCCTGAACAGGACGGTTAGGAGAATCCCGTTCAGGAAGCTCGGAAGCGCCCGTAACATCCCGAAATCGAAAGTTGCCCCGTACATCTGAGAGCGTTCCTGCCAGATCGGCAGGTGAGCATGGGCAAGGATGCCGTAAGAGAGCGCGACGATGATCGCCAGCATCAGCGGCGAGATCCTCCCGGCCAGCAGCATGAACAATGGGAATAATAGGTAACAGAACAGCTCGGCGCTGATGGACCAAGCCGGCGAGTTGAAGCTGAGATGATCTGTGATACCCCACGCCTGCACGAGGAAGAGGTTTTGAATGAAATCCGTCCAGCTCGCGTGCGAGGTCGGACCGGATATGCCCATGAGAGCAAGGACCGCGAATATCAACAATGTGAGCAGATGCAAGGGGTAGATTCGCGCGATCCGCCTGATGAGGAAGCGCGCATAGGAGCGCAGGCCGGTCGAGCTTGAAGGATAGGAGTAGGAAATCACGAACCCGGACAGGATGAAGAACATGTCCACGAACAGGCCATAGGACCCGTTCCAGGCCGGTGAGATGCCCTTGTCGATCAGCTTCAGGTGGAAGATGAAGACCCCGAGCGCGGCGACGAAGCGGTAGAAGTCGAGAACGACAAAACGTCTTGCTTCACTGGCTTCCATCGGGGCTCGGTTTCCTTGCACGTTTCGTCGCTCTTCTAGAGACGAATTGTGACGCAAGTTCGCAAGCGCGGCGGCCGATGGCGGCACAACCCGACGATCCCTCCGAATTCATGGGGCTCATCCAATTGCGGATGGCAGAGAGCCCTTTGCTCATCGATGAGGCAGGCGCCCGACCAACGAGCGATCAGGGGCCGGGACATGGTCCCGGCCCCCAGCGACGTTGGCGCCCGTTTGGGCAGGTCTCACCGGCTCAAACGAACACGAAGTCGTGGCTCGTCAGGCTGGAGACGTAGACGTTCTTCAGCAGAATCGAGTCGGTCGCCGAGAACGTGATGAGCGCGTTCGTGCCGGACTGCGTGATCTGGAGCTGGCTGTAGTCCTCCGCCAGCAGTTTCGAGATCGCGATCGTGTCGTGCGTCGTCCCGCTGCCGGCCTGGAAGTTGAGGATCTGGTCCTGGCCGTGGTCGTACGCGATGGTCGTCGAGTTCGGCGCCGCCGAGAACACGTCATTGCCGGCCCCGCCCTGGATCGTCACGCCGCTGGCGACGGCCGTGACGTTGTGGGTGCCATCGGACTTGGTCTGATCGATGAACTCGAGCGCCTTGGCGGTGTTGTAGCTCTCGTGCTGCGTGACGCCGGCCTGTCCGTTGAAGTTGAACAGGAAGACGTCCCTCGAGCCGTCGGCGTGGCTGGCGATCTCCTGGGTCTTGATGCCGGCACTGTTATAGATGTCGGTCAGCTTGCTGCCGTCATTGTTGATGACCTGGGTATAGTCCAGAGTGCCGTCGGCGTGAGTCCTTGTGATCTCGACGATCTTGCCCGAGGCATCGAGGTGCTGGTGCTGCGTCGTGTAGGACTGGCCTGTGATGTTGTAGTTCCAGTTGTCCGACGTGCCGTCGGCGTTCTTGATATAGGCAGCGGTCTTGATACCGCCGGTGTAGACCGTGGTGGAACTGTATCCGTCGCTCTTGGTCGTCACCTCGCTGGTGATAATTCCTTTGGCATCATACCAGCCCGAGGTCTTGGTGCCGTCGGCGCTCTGCACAAGGGTGAATGCCAGGCTTTCGTCGGCGTGGGTCCGCACGATGTGCGTAAGGAAACCGGTGGTATCGTAGGTATCGTGCTCTTTCGTGTAGTTCTGACCGATGACGTTGAAGAGATAGACATCCCTCGAGCCGTCGGAGTGATAGTCGGTTTGTGTCTTCTTGAGGCCTGAAGCGTCGTAATTGGTCACGACACTGCCACCGTCGCTGCCGACGACCTGGGTATAGTCGAGCGTGCCGTCGGCGTGCCAGCGGGTCACCTCCGTCGTCTTGCCGGTCGGATCGAGATGCTGGTGCTGCGTGGCATAGCTCTGCCCGGTGATGTTGTAGGTGTAATTGTCTTGGCTCAGGTCGGCATTGGTGATGTAGGCCGCAGTTTTCAGGCCGTTGGTATAGACCGTTGTCGAGCTGTAACCGTCGGCCTTCGTGATCACCTCGCTGGTGAGGACCCCCTTGGCATCGTACCAGTCCGTCGTCTTGGTCCCGTCCTTGCTCTGCACCAGCTTGAACGCCATGCTGCCGTCCGCGTGCTTCCGGATCAGCGTCGTGAGGAAGCCGGTTGCATCGTAGACATTGTGTTCGGTCGTGTAGTTCTGGCCGGTGATGTTGTAGAGGAAGACGTCCTTGCTGCCATCAGCGTGGTACTCGGATTGTTTCGTCCGTACTCCCGTCGAGTCATAGATGGTGACGACGCTGCTCCCGTCGTTGTTGACGACCTGGGTATAGTCGAGCGTGCCATCCGCGTGCTTGCGGGTGACGGACGTGACCTTGCCGGACGGATCGATGTGCTGGATCAGCGTGGTGTAGCTCTGGCCGGTGATGCCATAGGCATAATTGTCCAGACTACCGTCGGCGTTCTTGATGTAAACTTTCGTCTTGACGCCGTTGCTGTAGAGGGTTGTCGAGGCGAAGCCGTCGGCCTTTTGGACCACCTCGCTGGTGAGGCTGCCGGCGGCATTGTACCAGTTGGTCGTCTTGGTGCCGTCGGCGGTCTGCATCAGCTCGAAGGCCAGGCTGCCATCGGCATGCAGGCGCGTCAGGGTCGTGAGGAATCCGGTCGAATCGTAGACGTCGTGCTGGGTCGTATAGTTCTGGTCCTTGATGTTGTACGTCCAGACATCCTTGCTGCGATCGGCATGGTAGGCGGTCTCGATCAGTTTCACTCCCGTGGCGCTGTACAACGTGATCACGCTGCTGCCGTCACTATTGTAGACCTGGGTCGAGTCCAGCGAGCCGTCGGCATGGCTGCGGATCACCGAAGTGACCTTCCCCGAAGCGTCGAGATGCTGCACCTGGGTGGTGAAGCTCTTGCCCGTGATGTTGTAGGTATAGTTGTCCTGCGAGCGGTCCGCGTTCTTGACGTAGGCGGCTGTCTTCACGCCGTTCGTGTAGAGCGTGGTGGAGTAATAGCCGTCGGGCTTCTGGACGACTTCGCTCAGCAGGGTGCCGGCCGTGTTGTAGGTGTCGGTTGTCCGGGTTGCGTCGGTTCCGACATGAACGAATTTCGTCTGCACGCCGCCGGTGTAGCTGATCACGTCCTTGGAGCCGTCGCTGTGGACGATGGTGGTCGAGGTCGGCTGCCCGCTTGAATTGAGGCCGGTGTCGGATTTCGAGAGCAGCTTGCCGCTCGAATCGTAAGTCCTCGTGCTGGTCCAGGTCGCCGCCGAGTTCGTCACCGAGAACGAGTATCCGCCCTGGATCTTCGAGAGCGCGTTGCCGTAATGGGCGATCATGTAGTCCATGGTCGCCTTCGACGCGACCTGCAGGACGTGGGAGTCGGTCAGGGTGATTGACTGCAGCGCCGTCGAGTCGCTCAGATCGGACAGTTGCGGCACGATCTCCGCAGCCGTTCCGGTGACGCTGGTCCTTGTGTCCGGGGCGGGTGGCGTGGTCGGGGGCGCGTCGATCTCGATGATCACAGGGTGATCGCTGACCGGAATGGTGATGGTGCTGACGTCGGTGTAGCTGGCGATCGCAGTCGTGCCGGTCAGCGTGTCGTACACCTTCACGGTGTGATGGACCGCGCCGAGGTTCACGGTGACCGTCTGGGCCGCATTGGACAGCTCGGTATCGGTGGCATCGTTCCAGAGCTTCGGCTCGGCCCAGACGACGAGTTCGTAGGCGCCATTGCTCTTGCCGAGCACCATGCTGTTGCCGGTGGCCGGCATGTTGCTCAACGTGTAGTTCAATGGGTCAGTCGGCTGCAGGCCGCCCTTGCCGTCGTCGGCCAGAATTGTCGTCAGGTTGTGAATCGCCGTCGCGGCGAGCTTGGGCGTGCCGTCGGAGTTGAACAGGCCGAAATTGGCTTCGGGATTGGTGTTGGCTGCAGACGAGTCGCGGTCGAACAGCTCGTAGAGGTAAGTTGCACTCACGCCGGCCTTGTAGGCGACGACCAGCGTGTTCAGGATCGATTTGGCCTGCACCGTCTCGTTGGCGCCGAGATACTGGGTATTGTTTTGCGTGGTGTAGCCGGTTTCCGTGATGACGACAGGCTTTCCCGGAGCCGCGGCCATGACGGCGCTCAGCGTCGCCGCAATGGAACTGCTCGGATTGAGGCCGGTGCTGACATAAGCGTGGGCGTTGGCATAGTCGACCGATCCCGACATGTTGCCGAGCTGGCTGTAGCCTTGCGGATCGTTGTAGGCCAGTGACAGATTGTAGACGGGGATGCTGGCGAGCGTCGCGTTGGCATTGACGGCCTGATAGAGCGCACTCTGGAACTGGGCCGCGGCCGAAAGGCTGGAGCTGCCATTGTAGCTGAAGGGCTGGTGATTGGCTTCGTTGAGCCCCTCGATGGCGGTGATGCTGCCCGAATAGCTCGTCGCGAATTTCTGGAGCGAGGCGATGTAGTTCTGCAACCCGACCGTACCGGACTGGGGCAGCGCAGACGATACCAGAAAGTCGAACTTGTAGCCGGCGGCGGCCAGGCCCTCGACGACCGGCTGCGCAGCGGGGTTCGTCCCCATCGCGTCGCGGAGATGGGTGACGCCGATATACTCGAGGCTGTCGGCCATCAGCGCGAGGTTGTTGTAGCCGGTCCATCCGAAACCGGCGTGCGTGTTGACGCCGATGGAGTTGATGAAGCTGCTGGCGGACAGGATGGTTTGATCAGGCATTGCAAACTCGGGTTTCAGCGCGAACGAAATTGCTCGCAGGGATTTGCGTCGAAGCTTCTCTGTCGAGTGTGAATTTCAGATAAAAATCGAAGCTACAAATCGCGAGTGAAATGCGGTTCCTTGTGCAGGAACAGCTCGACTCGTATTGCAGCAGAATGCTGATGCGATGCCCGTGCAGGATGGCGCGAGAAAGGCGCTTTCAAGATTTCCACGATTCACGCTGCTAAATATATGCGCAAGCGGTGCTCGTTCGATCCAACGCTTCGGCTTGAGAGCGTGTCATACGAACGCGGCGGTGGGTGCGACTCTTTCGTCTGCGTCATCGGATGGCACAGGGAGTCGGCAGATGCCATTTTCATGGGCGGGCAATCTGAAAGATGTTATCGCACTGGTTGTATCCGTATTTTCCCGGATATGACCGCTTGGTTTGATCGGGGAGGCGCAATGGTTCCGTCCGGGACCTGAATTTGAGCCGTGGCCCAACGGCTCAGTTGCTCGCCCGCTGTGTTCCGATCCGTGCCGAATGCGGCGAATTGGGCTAGCCGCGACGGGCCAGCATCAGAAAGTCGCCGCGCCATCCGACGATCGCCGTTGCGAGCGCGGCGATCACGATCTTGCCGGCAAGCCATGTCGCGGGCTCGGTCGGCATCGCGCCGAGTGATCCGATCAGGACGGCGGCCACCAGCGCCTGCGCGACCAGTGACCAGCGCGGGAATGCCTCGAACCGCAGGGTCGGACCGAGCGCAAACAGAATCGCTGCCAGCGTGGCGAGGCAAGCGCAGCCGACCGCCTGTTGCGGCGACAGGCCGGCCCATGCCGCGGCCAACGCGACGGCAGCGACGATCGCGAGCTGGCCGGCCGCAACGATCACGAGCCTCGTTGCGAGCTTCTCCAGGTGCGGAACGACCGCGACGGTCGCCTGGAGATGCGTGTGCAGGAAATAGAAGACGGCCACAACAGGTGCCGTCGTCAGGAAGCCATCAAGGCTCTCTCGCGGCACCAGGATACGGGCTGCATCCGGAATGAAGCCGACGAGACCGCCGAGCAGCACGAGGGTCGTGCAGACCATGAACTCGAACATCCGCCGCGTCGATTGCACCGACTTCATGACGGTTCCGTGCTCGAAATCCTTCACGACATCGGGATAGCTCACGGTGTGGATCGCTGCATTGAGGACCCAGAACGGGCGTTGCAGCAGGTCGAGCGCAATCGAAAATCCAGCGCCGGCGCCCGTCGCGCCCAGCCGGCCGATGATGATGAAGCGGAGCAGCACCGGCACCGAGAGATGGATGACGGACGCACCCGCCGCCAGCATGCCGTAGCGGGAGAAATCCTTCCAGTCGGCCAGCATCGTCCGCAGCGGAACGCGCTCCAGGGGGGTGCGATAGGCCACCAGCCCCGCGAGCAGGCCCAGGGCGTGGCCCGCACTGACGCCGAGCAGCGCCGCTTCCGCCGTTCCCCAAATCGCCGCACCCGCGGCGGCTCCGGTCAGAAGGGCGGTAGCGCGAAACGCCAGGAGAGAGGAGGCGACACCCAGCCGGTCGGACAGACGGACCGACAGCAAATAGAGGTCGGTCAGGCCCTGAAGCACGGAGATGCCGAGGCCCAGCGCGATGATCCCGGCCGGGAGTACGCTGGCCAGAGATGCGCAGCCGCCGACCACGACGAGCGCGCCTGCGCTCGACAGGCCCGCGGCAAAGAGCGACCACCTCAGCCGCGCCGCCTCGTTCTCCCCGGCTGCTGCCAGAAAACGCAATCCGGCGAGTTGCAGCCACTCGAACATCAGGACGCAGAGCAACTGGCTCGAGGCCAGTGCCAGCGAGAAATTGGTGTAGTCGGAGGCGGGCAACAGATGACTGATCGCGAAGATCAGGATGATCGCCGCGGCGCTCTGATAGAGGTAGCCCGCCATCGCGAAGAGGCGTGTCATCTCGGAATGAGGCGCTCCTTGCCGACGGCCCGCGGCGCTTCAGTCGTTGCTGCGCGCACGCGCGACATCCGCTGCTCGCGCAATTGCTCGTACAGATTCTTGTAGGACGACAGCACGTCGGCAAATATCCACTTGTTGGTATCCGCAATGAGGCGCCGGCTGATCTCGTCGATCTTGTGCGGATCGGAGGCAACTGCGAGCATGCTGTCGGCCAGGGATTGCGGATCGGCTTCGGTCAGCCAGCCCGTCACGCCGTGCTCGATCACCTCGGGCATGCCGCCGAAGCGCGTTCCCAGCAGCGGCCTGCCGGCCGCCTTGGCATCTGCGACGACGAGTGGACCAGGGTCGTGCCAGATCGATGGCGCGACCACCACGTCGACCTGCTGGTAGAAATCGTCCGGCGCCACGAAGCCCATGAACTCGATACGCGCATCCGGTGCGAGCGCCCTGAGGCGGCGTTGCTCCTCCTCGCTGACCCGGCCGGCGATCAGCATCCGGATGCGGTCAGGGGGCAGCATGGCAAGGGCATGCATCAAATTGTCGATGCCCTTCTCCTCAGTGAGCCGGCCGATGAACCCGAACGTCACTTCCGTGGTGCAGACCGGGCGAGGGTAGGGCTCGCGCGGCGGCTCGGTCGAGGCGTTGCGGATCACGGTGCGGATCGGCGTCTCCGCGAACATGCCCATGTCGGTGTGAATGGACAGCACGCGCTCGCTCACGCCGACCACGGCGCTCAGCCAGTGCGTCGCCCGCTTGCGATGGAAGGTCAGGATCCCGCAGCTCGTGCAGGTGTGCTCGCATGAGCGTCCCTTGTCGAAGCGCGAGCAGCGCGGGCAGGTCAGATAATAGTCGTGAAGCGTATGCAGCACCGGGACGCCGAGCTGGGCGGCAACGCGCCAGATCGCGGTGGTGAGACCGGACAGATTGTTGGAGTGCAGCACGTCCGGCTTGAAGGCCCGGATACGTTCCGCGATCAGCGGGGCCTGCATCTGCCAGTCGTCGACCGCGTGCCAGATGCTGCGCAAGACTGCGTTCTTCTGCTCCGTGAAGGGCCGGTAGATGTTCTGGACCGGCGCGGAATAGACGTTGATGCCGTTGCAGCTTTCGCGCTCCTGCCCAGGGGACGATGCGGCCCGGATCACCTCGACCTCGTCTCCGCGCTGCACCAGGCCTTCGGCGAAGCGCCGCGCGAAGATCTCTGCACCGCCGACGATCTTGGGGGCCTGAGGCGTCGGATAAAGCGTGGACGTCAAAAGAACTTTCATCACTGAACCTCATGTTTTGCAAAATCGCGCTTACCGCGCCGGCCTTATCTCCAAAGCGGGCATGGCACCGTTGCTAGCTGCAATGAGAACCGGCGTGGTCGAAACCGGAATCCAGGCATCGGACGCAGGTCTTGCGGCCGAGTCGCACGGCATCGCAAAGGTTGCGCCGTCCTGATCCCCCTTGATCCGGACCTCGTAACGCCGCTCGGGAGTCTCGGACCACACCGCAACTCTGCCGCCGGACGTCGTCGTTGCATTGATCGACACGACGCCACCGGCGAGCTCGCGTTTCTCGGCGCTCAGGCTGGAGCGGATGAAAGCCCAGGCGCCCTGAACCGCGCAGGCGACGGGCTTCGGCGAATTGTCGAAACGGTAGAGCCCGAAATTGTGCTCCAGGTCCGATGCGTCCTTTCCACTGTCCTTGAGTTCGTAGAACCACATTCCTTTGAGCCAGCGCGCCGCGGTCGATGCCCACAAGATGAGCTGCGCACTATTGTCGGACTGGGCTTGTTCGCTGACGCCGCATTTATTGCTGGCAGCCGTGGTCCACCCGGTCTCGGTGACATAGATCGGAAAATCGGGGTTTCCGCTCGCCTGGCCGACCAGGCGGTGAAACGCCGTCAGCCTGTCGATGATTTCGGCCGAGGTGCGTTTGCTCGGGCCCATGCAGAAATTGTAGAGATGGATCGAGGCGCCGTCCGCATATTGAAGAATGCCGGTCCGCAACATCTTCTCGGTCCATGTCCAGCCCAGATCGTCGCCGAGCGCGCCGACCAAAAACGGCGCATTTGGCGCCACCCGCTTGACCACCGGCCGCGTGACCTCGGCAAGCGCCCGATAGTTTTCCGGCGAGAACGCAGGATCTTTCTTCGCCGCCAGGTTCCATTCGTTCCAGAGCTCGAACAGCGGATGCTGCGCCACCACCGATTGCGCCGCCGCCGCCGCATAATCGGCGAACCGCTGCCGCGCCTCGTCCGTCGTCGGTGGCGAGGAATTCGGAACGAGATGATGGCCGAAGGCGAGGATCAGGAGAGGGCGCGCGACGCCGGACTTGACCTGCGCTTCGAGCCTGCCAAGTCGGGGTGTGAAGCCCATCCGGCGTCCCCCAACCTCGAACTCGGACCAGGGAAAATCATCGCGAAAGGAATTGAGACCGAGTTGCTTGATCTGGGCGACGTTTTCCGAAGGCACGTATCCGCGCGCGCTCACCGGGCCGCCCAGCCCCTGATGCGTGCCGACCCCGAGCAGGAATCGGGCATCGAGCGGTTGCGCCTGCTGTGCGCAGACCGAGACCGGAAGGAGAATGGATGCGATGAGGCTCGCGAGGCGGAGACTGTCGCGAACCAAGGTGCGTGGGAGCGGTGCAGCCATCAGAAATTCTTGGAGAGATCCGACTGCAGCGCCGCCTTCGCTTCGACGGGTTGGTCGTCCTGAAGCAGCTCGACATAGACCTGCTGCAATTGCGCATGCGTCTTCTCGACGTCATAGAGCTGCTTGAACCGGTCGTAGCCGCGCTGCCCCAGCACCTTGAGATCGAGATCGAGTGCGCGCCGGAAACCATCCACGAGCGGCTGGACCGCGACGGGCTCGCAGAGCACACCGGTCACGCCATCGACGACGATCTCGGGCAAAGCGCCGCTACGGAATGCCAGGATGGGCTTGGCCGCCCGCATCGCTTCCAGCGCAACGAGGCCAAAGGCTTCCCAACGTGACGGAATCACGACGAGGTCGGCGGCCTCGAGCTGGGTCTCGATGGTCGGGCGGTCGAGCCAGCCCAACAGGGACACGTTGGACGGGACGGTCGGACCTTCGTACTTGTTGACGACGGAGGCGCCGATCATGCGGACGTCCAGCACATCCTCGAGCGCGCGTGCCGCTTCGATCAGCAGATCGAACCCCTTCTGCCGGTCCAGGCGTCCGATGAACAGCACCTTGACCTTCTTCGAGGTCCAGTCAGCCGCGACGGGCTGCGGCGTGCGGCTCTTCGAGATGCCGTTGTGGACCACGGTGAGGCGGTCGGCAGGAATTCCCGCGCGCACCGCCTCGCTATACTCGTCGCCGGAGATGCAGATGATTCGGTCCGAGGTGCGCGCAAGCAGGTTCTCCGCGGTCTTCGTCAGCTTATGACTGAAGCGGCCGGTCTCGCGAGAAAATGCCCAGCCGTGCGGACAATAGACGACGCGCGGTCCGCCCGAGCGGGCTGCCAGCGCGGGCCGGAGCACGAGCCCTGCAAAGGAAGAATGCAGGTGCACCACGTCCGGTCTGAAGGCATCCAGCGCTTGCATGCTGGCACGCAGCATCTGGAATAGGCCGGCGACGCTGCGGCCGGATCGTTCGAATGTTGTAATCTGGTTGTCATCGATTGCGCCGAGGTCGCCCCGATGATCCGACGGCACGACATAATGTACGTTCTCGGCACCGAAGCTGGCCTGTTGTTGAGGATGCAACTCGTTCAGATAGCTCGCGATCCCGCCACGGATCGTTTCGGCGATGTGCAGCACTTTCATCGTTTGCCTTGCGTAGGGCCGCGTTGGAGAGCTGGACATCTGTATCCCTGTTCTGTGTTCGCTAGTGCGAAACACAGTTCCTCGAATACGTAGCGATATTGGGGCAGCGATGTGGTGATGTTGCGCCAAGGCGCTCGTGCTTGCGATCACCGCAAGAACGAAGAAAAAGAATCATGGAACCAGGCAAAGAGCTGCGAGTTGCAAACCGTTTGTGCAAAAACCGTTGCGCGCGATAGGCGAACCGCGCCGCGTTTCACGCAGCGCTGGCGACGTTCGCCGGCACTGCGAGGTGATCGAGCAACGTCTTCGCCGATTTCTTCCACGAATAGAGTGCAAGGCGATCCTGTTGCCGCCGGCGTTCCTGGTCCGAGATCGCGCCGATTGCCAATCTTTCGAGCATGAGCTGCTTCAACGCCTCGGCATCCGTGGCGTCAAAATACGCAGCCCCGTCGCCGCACGTCTCCACGACGGCGTCGGCCCTCGAGGCGATGATCGGGCAGCCGAAGATCATGGCTTCGAGCGGCGGCACGCCGAACCCCTCGTAGAGGGAGGGAAACACGAAGGCCGATGCGTGCGCATAGAGCGCGGCAATCTCGCTATCGGTCAGACGGCCGGCCAGCACCAGGCCGGAAGCCCCTTCGCCCGAATTATCCTGAAAGACCTTGCTGTTGTCGCCGCCGACGATGACCAGGGGAACGTCTGCCCGGTCGAGGAGCTGGATGGCGCGGATCGCGACGGACAGATTCTTGTTCTTGGTTTTCGAGCCCACGAAGAGGAAGAACTTCTGCGGCTGAACGCCAAGTCGGGCCAGGATGCCGGGATCGGGCTTCGTGGCTGCAAAGTGCTCGGCGCTGTTGGGGAAGACGGGAATGCGCGATGCCGAGAGATTCAGCACGTCCGCAAGCTCCTTGCGGGAAAATCCCGACACCGTTGCGATGCTTGCGTGCCGGGCGAGCATCCGCCCCATCGTGCGATGGACGGTCAGATAGCGCCAGTTGAAGAAGTCGGGCCTGCGAAAGACCTGGGCGTCGTGAATCACGACGATGTGGTCGCGATGGAAGACGGGTCCGGAATTGGCCAGGCTGATCAAGCGGCCTCCGGCGGCAGCGCGGGCGAGATCGATTTGATCCCACGCGTGCCCATGCAGCCGGCCGACAGCGCGAATCTTGATCCGCTCGAGATCAAGTTCCTCGCTTGCATCCGCGGGCTTCAACAATTGCCAGTCTGCGTTGCGCAGCGAGGTCGGAATCTGCTCCGACGCGAGCAGCACGTCGATCGCCTTGACCATTTCAGCGGCATAACGCTGCACGCCCGTGAGCTTTTGCGACAGAAAGCGGCCGTTGATGAAGAATTTCAATTGGGGACCACGATGGTTCATGGAGTTCCGGCCGGGTTCGCGGGGAGCTCGCGGTGGAGGAGCCGCACGTGAGCAATCGTTAGGTACAGAAATATGACGCAGCCCGGCATGGCTTGGAGGCGCCGCCTGCATGGCCCGGCGTCGCCTTGCTGCTTGCCAGGCCGGGGTGTAGAGGTCGGCCATGACCGATGACACCCACTCCTTCCGCTGCGGCTCGCTCACCGCGACCGTCAAGGCGCACGGCGCCGAGCTCTGCTCGCTGAAGGGCGGCGGCACCGAATTCCTTTGGCAGGCGGGGCCGGAATGGCCGCGTCACGCGCCGCTGCTGTTTCCGATCGTCGGGCGCCTTGCCAACGACGAATTGCGGCATCAGGGCAAGACGTATCGGATGACGCAGCACGGCTTCGCCCGCGACAGCCGCTTCGTGTGGGCAGAACGCGGCGAGAGCCGCTGCACCCTGGTGCTCGACGATAATGAGACGACGCGCGCGCTCTATCCGTTCCCGTTCCGGCTGACGGCGGCCTATGCGATCGATGAGTTCGGCCTCGATCTGACGCTCACGATCGCCAACACCGGCAAGGAGACGTTGCCGGCCTCGCTCGGCGGTCATCCCGCCTTCAATTGGCCGCTGCAGCCAGGCGCGGCGAAGGAGAGCCATGCGCTGACTTTCGCGAGCGCCGAGCCGTCTCCGGTCCGCCGTCTCGAAGGTGGATTGCTGCGGCCGGCAGCGGAGCCGAGCCCGGTCAAAGGCACCTCGCTTCCCTTGTCGGACTCCCTGTTCGTCGACGACGCCATCATCTTCGACCGCATCGAGAGCACTTCGGTCCGCTATGCCGCGGCGGGCGGTGCATCGTCCGGGCCATGGCTGAAAATGTCCTGGCGCGGATTTCGCGAGCTCGGCGTCTGGTCGAAACCGTCAGGCGCGCCGTTCCTCTGCATCGAGCCCTGGCGCGGCTATGCAAGTCCCGCCGGCTTTCATGGCGAGTTCACCGACAAGCCGGGACTGATGCACATCGCGCCGGGCGCTGAGGAAGAGCTATCCTACCGGATCGAGGTCGGATCGTCCTGACGCCGAACGGCTTCCGCACGCATGATTTGTTGCGGCGCGCGTGCTTCGATCTTCGATCGTCCTCAGACCTTGATGCGCGTGAGATCCTCGCCGAGCACGACCGGTCCTGCATAGTCCTGCCTGACGTCATCAAGCAATGCGTTCAGCATGGTATCGTCGATGCGCAGACGGTGATGGGTCAGCGCGAGCTTCTTGACGCCGGCTCTGGCCGCGATCTTCCCGACGGTGTCGCCACAGGCGATCGTGTATTTCGCAAGCCGGCGCAAATGCTCGTTGTTGATCTCCGGCGTGGCGAGGAAGCAGCACTGCACCAGCAGGTCGGCTCCCTCGGCCAGCCGCTCGAGCCCGGGGCAGGGGACGGTGTCGCCGGACATAGCAATGACCTTGCCTTCCGCTTCGAAGCGATAGCCGAGACACATCCAGCGCGCCAGAAAGGCCGGGGGCATGTCGAGGCCGTCGCCATGCGAGACCAGTTCGGCGCTGATCCTCCAGCGCCCAGTATCGAGAACGGGACCCGGCACGATGTCCGTTGCGGCGACAGGCTTCCAGCCGCCGAAGGTCGGCTCGCCCTGGTCGCGCCAGGCGATGTCCTTGTCGTAGACCTGCGTGATGAGCGTGTTGACGAGGCGTTCGGTGTCCGGCGGGCCGTAGACGCGCAACTCGTCCTTGCGCCCGTGCATCCACGAATTCACCATCACATCGTAGAGATCACCGATGTGGTCGAAATGATGATGGGTGAGGAAGACCGTGTTGATGGTGCCGAGCGGCACGCCGGCCTTGTGAAGCTGCACCATGACGCCACGGCCGGCGTCGAACAGGATGTTCTCCTCGCCAAGCCTGATCAGCGTGGTCGTCGCCATGCGGCGCGGGTCCGGGCGCGGGCCGCCGGTGCCGAGCAGTATGACCTCCATGCGCCACCTCCGAGTGCAGGCTTTTGGAGGCACAGTAGATGCGAAGCTCACAGGGGAGCAAGCCGCAGGCGGCCGCTCGAAGTACGATCTGCTTTTTCGAAAATCGGGAGACTGCCGGCGCGACGGTGCGCGGAATGAGAATTGTGGGCCAATTCATACTTAATGTGCCAAGAGCATGACCAATATTGTTTGCGCATCACAACGCGCCTAGTATCGCGGCAGGCAATTTCGGGGCCTCGAACAGGCTGTGAATGTCCGTTCACATGACGGCGCGTTGCGCGGCGACTTGAATCTGCAGGTCGGGACGCAGGCACATGGGACCGCCAGGACGGCGGTAGCTTCCGCTCGTCCGGCCGGCCGCGAGCGGCTGATCGTCGTCGAGGACGATCCGGTGACGCGGACCATGCTGGTCGACTATTTCAGCGACAACAATTTCGACGTGGTCGGCGCCGGCACCTGCACGGAGTGCCGTCAGGCGCTGCGCGCGCGCACCGATCTCGTCTTCCTCGACGTGCAACTGCCCGACGGCGACGGCTTCGAGCTCGCCAAGGAGATCCAGGCCACCAGCAACGCGGGCATCATCTTCGTGACGCGGCGCGACACCGACGTCGACCGCATCCTCGGCCTCGAGGTCGCCGGCGACCATTACGTCACCAAGCCGATCAACCTGCGCGATCTGCTCGCGCGTGCGCGCAGCGTGCTGCGGCGTCGCTCGATCGACCGCAAGGCGGCGCGCAACCACAATTCGATCGCGTTCGGCGACTGGATCATCGACCTGACCCGGCGCGAATTGCTCGGCAACGACGGCAAGCCGGTGGCGCTGACGCGCGCCGAATTCGACCTGCTGGCGGCGCTCGTCGGCGCCGACGGCAGGCCGCTCAGCCGCGACTATCTGATCGAGGTCGTCAGCAACCGCCAGGCCGAGGTCGACATCCGCACCGTCGATGCACTGGTGGCGCGGCTGCGCCGCAAGCTGGTCGGCAGCGGCACGCCCGTGATCGCGACCGTCACCGGCGTCGGCTACAAGCTCGCGCTCAGCGAGCGGCTGTAGCGCATGCTCCGGAAAAGCGTGCAGCGATTTTCCGCCAAGATCATGCTCAGACAATAGGACATCGCCGTCAGCGCGACGCGACGCGCTTCCAACGTGCTTCGATGCGCTCCTTGATCTGGCCGACCCTGGCCTCGTGGGCCGCCCAATAGGCGCGGCTGGCGGCCGCGGTGCCTTGACGATAGCGGGCATAGACCGCCTTGGGCTGCACTGGCATTTTCGGGCGGCTCGCCGGTTTCACGGGCGCCGCAGCCGCAACCGCAGCGGCAGCTGCAACCGCGGGCGCCGGATCCGGAGCAGCCGCAGCTTCGCGTTCTCCCGGCATCGCGCTCATCGCGACAAGCCGGTTGCGGGCCCGGTTGCAATAGACCTGCGACCGCGCGGTCATCTCCTCTTCGCCATGACCCGCCCGGTATTTCATCAGGGCGCGGCAGAGGTCCCCGCCCGAAAGCCGCCAGGCCTGACTGAGATAGAGCACCCCATAATGGATGTTGACGTCGGGTTCGGCCAGCTCCGCGTTGCTGCCGCGGAAGCCCAGCATCGTCGCCGTCTCGGGGCGCACCTGCATCAGGCCGATTTCGCCCGCGCTGCCGATGACCGCCGGGTTGTAGCCGCTTTCGACGAAGACGACCGCCTCGGCGATATCGGCCGGCAGATTGGTGCTCTTGGTTTCCCGCTCGATGATCTTCCGGATCGTGGCCCGCGACGACGGCGTTTCGCCGGCGCCGAGCTCGCTGCTGCCGTCGGCCGCATGTGCGCCGATCGGAGCCGACACGAGCAGGACGACCGCGACGTGCCTCCACGTCGCGCCGAGAATGAAGCGTACCCAATCCCGCAGCATGGGCTTGTCATAGAGCGCCGGAGTTAACAAACCGGCCTCAGGCGTGTGTGCGTCACGGTCGCGCGCGGGCGCTCTGGTCGGTGGATCTGGCCTGCGACGGCTCCTCCAGCTGGTCATCGACCGCATAGAGCGTGCAGCTGGGCGACCATTTCATGCAGGCTGCCAGCGAGTCGCGCCGGGCCTCCTCGGTCGTCGCACGTCCGGCGCGCCAGCCGTAGCCGCCGTTCGGCGACACCGCAAAGGCCTTGTGCGGCAGCATGCTGGCGAGGTAGCGCGCGAACTCGGCCCGCGCGGCCTCGTTGAGCTGGCGTGGCGGCGGCAGCGGATCGGGCAGGCTCAGGAGGTCATGGCCGAGCCCGCGCTCGCGCAGGAAGGCGTCGAGATACGGTGTCCATTGCGGCCGGCCCGCGACCGAATAGAGATAATGCCCGTCTTCGCCGTAAGCCGGTGCCGCCACGAACCTCGCATTGCCGCCGCCGCCGCGAAACCCGTCATGGAGCCGGCGCGCGAGGTCGGGACCGAAATAGGAATCGTTGCTGGCATAGACCCACAGCATGGGCACGCGCGAGGTCTTGCCGAAGGTGGCGAAGGCCTGCACCAGCCCATCCGGATTGCAGACTTCGTCGTCGTTGCGCGAGCCGCGCCCGCCGGCAAAATTGATCGCGGCGACGAGGCCCGCCGGCGCCTGTGCGCTCAGCGCCACCGTTGCAAGGCCGCCTGCGGAATGGCCGGCCGCGATCATGCCCGATGTCGTCACGTCGGCCCGGTGCGCCATCGCATCGATCGCGGCGCGCAGATCGGCAACCGCGACGGCGGCAGCCGGCAGGTACGCGGCCTTTGCGCAACCGCCGACGCTGTCGACGCGCCCGCCCGGCGAGGTGCCGTAGCCGCGCCGCATCACCACCAGCGCCGCAAAGCCGCGCCGGGCGTATTCCAGCGCGATGCCATAATATTTGTGCGCCGACATGGTCGCGCGGTCCTCGAACTTGCGCGGCGAGCCATGGCTGAGCAGCGCCAGCGGATAGCGCTTGGTCCCGACTGGTCGGACCAGAAAGGCCTCCAGCCCCTGCGGTCCGGCCTCCGCCATCGGGATGCGCAGGTCCTCGGTGTAGAACTCCGCGGCGCGCGCCGGTGCACCGGCCAGGATGAGGCCGGCGATCAGCACGAGCAGCTTGCGCGAAGGGATCATGAGACGATTCGAAAGGGCGGTGCTGCCGAGCATAGCACGAAGGCCGCTCATGGGGACTGCAGCGCCTCCAAGGAACGCCTTCCCCGTCGCGCGTGTTGTGCCCTTGGCGGGGGCTTGGCCGATGCTATGGTGTCCCGCACTCACGACAGGACGAGGGTATTCCAGTGGCTGATGTTCATCCCGCGGCGGGCAAGCAGGCCTCGCCGGACGCGCTCACCAATATTCCGCGGCTGGTGACGGCCTATTTCGCCGGCAAGCCGGATGCGTCCGATCCGGCACAGCGCGTGGCGTTCGGCACGTCGGGCCATCGCGGCACCTCGTTCAAGAACACCTTCAACGAAGGCCACATCCTCGCGACCACGCAGGCGATCTGTGATTACCGGAAAGAGAAGGGCCTGACCGGCCCGCTCTTCATCGGCATCGATACCCATGCGCTGGCCGAGCCGGCGCTTACAAGCGCCGTCGAGGTGTTCGCAGCCAACGGCGTCGAGGTCATGATCGACAAGGATGGCGGCTACACGCCGACGCCCGTCATCTCGCATGCGATCCTCACCTATAACAAGGGCCGCACCTCTGGTCTTGCTGACGGCGTCGTCATCACGCCGTCACACAATCCCCCCGAGGACGGCGGCTACAAATACAATCCGCCTCATGGCGGCCCGGCCGATACGGACGTGACCGCTGCCGTCGAGAAGTGCGCCAACGCCTATCTCGCCGGCGAGCTCGAGGATGTGAAGCGCATCGACTATGCCAAGGCGCGCAAGGCCGCGAATGTCCACGCCTACGACTTCGTCACGCCTTACGTCGCCGATCTCGGCAATGTCGTCGATCTCGACCTCGTCAAATCCGCCGGCGTCAAGATCGGCATCGATCCGCTCGGCGGCGCCGCCGTGCATTACTGGCATCCGATCATCGAGCGCTATGGCCTCAACGCCACAGTCGTGAACGAGGCGATCGACCCGACCTTCCGTTTTATGACGGTGGACTGGGACGGCAAGATCCGCATGGACTGCTCCTCGCCTTACGCGATGGCGAGCCTGATCGGCATGCGCGACCGCTTCGACGTCGCCTTTGCAAACGACACCGACGCCGACCGCCACGGCATCGTCACGCGCACCGGCGGGTTGATGAATCCGAACCATTACCTGGCGACCGCGATCTCCTACCTGTTCGCGCACCGTCCGGATTGGGGCAGGGATGCCGCGATCGGCAAGACCGTGGTGTCGAGCTCGATCATCGACCGCGTCGCCAAAAAGCTCGGCCGCAAGCTGGTGGAGACGCCGGTCGGCTTCAAATGGTTCGTCGACGGCCTCGTCACCGGCGGCTTCGGCTTCGGCGGCGAGGAGAGTGCAGGGGCCTCGTTCCTGCGCCGCGACGGCGCGGTGTGGACCACCGACAAGGACGGCGTCATCCTCGGCCTGCTCGCTGCCGAGATCATGGCCAAGACCGGCCGCGATCCCAGCCAGATCTTCAATGATCTTACCGCCGAATTCGGCATGCCGCATTACGCGCGCATCGACGTTGCCGCCACCGGGCCGCAGAAGAGCATCCTGAAGTCCCTCACGCCAGAGCAGCTCGGCCTCAAGGACCTCGCTGGCGATCCGGTTCGTGCGACGCTGAGCAAGGCGCCCGGCAACGGCCAGCCCTTCGGCGGCATCAAGGTCGAGACCGATTTCGGCTGGTTCGCCGCGCGGCCGTCCGGCACCGAGGACGTCTACAAGATCTACGCCGAAAGCTTCCGCAGCCCCGAGCACCTGAAACGAATTCAGGAAGAGGCGCAGGCGGGGTTGGCGAAGGTGTTCGCGGCGTAAGGTACGCGATCGTCCCACCAGCCTGTATACAGCTGGATCGATAATGGTATTTTAGTAGGGTGTTTTAGACCTTGAACAATTCCACTCCTTCTCTATTGTATACATAACGTATTCATAAGCCGTGGGAGTGAGACATGACAAAACCCTTCCCCATGAACGCCTGGTACGCCGCGGCGTGGGACGCCGACGTCAAGGCGGCGCTGTTGCCGCGGACCATCTGCGGCAAGCATGTCGTGATGTATCGCAAGGCCGACGGCACGGTGACCGCGCTGGAGGACGCCTGCTGGCATCGCCTGGTGCCGCTGTCCAAGGGCCGGCTCGAAGGCGACACCGTCGTCTGCGGCTATCACGGTCTGAAGTACAACGCGCAGGGGCGCTGCACCTTCATGCCCTCGCAGGAGACCATCAACCCCTCGGCCTGCGTGCGCGCCTATCCCGTGGTCGAGCGTCACCGCTACGTCTGGCTCTGGATGGGCGATCCCGCGCTCGCCGATCCCGCGCTCGTCCCTGACATGCACTGGAATCACGACCCGGCCTGGGCCGGCGACGGCAAGACCATCCACGTCAATTGCGACTACCGTCTCGTGCTCGACAATCTCATGGATCTCACCCACGAGACCTTCGTGCACGGCTCCTCCATCGGCAATGACGCCGTCGCCGAGGCGCCGTTCGACGTCACCCATGGCGAGAAGACGGTAACGGTGACGCGCTGGATGCGGGGCATCGAGCCGCCGCCGTTCTGGGCCAAGCAGCTCGGCAAGCCCGGCCTCGTCGACCGCTGGCAGATCATCCGCTTCGAGGCGCCGTGCACCATCGCGATCGACGTCGGCGTCGCGCCGACGGGCACCGGTGCGCCGGAAGGCGACCGCTCGCAGGGCGTCAACGGCTTCGTGCTCAACACCATCACGCCGGAGACCGAGAAGACCTGTCATTACTTCTGGTCCTTCGTCCGCAATTACCGTCTCGGCGAGCAGCGCCTCACCACCGAGATCCGCGAGGGCGTCTCCGGCATCTTCCGCGAGGACGAGCTGATCCTGGAAGCGCAGCAGCGCGCGATGGACGAAAACCCCGATCGTATCTTCTACAACCTCAACATCGACGCCGGCGCGATGTGGTCGCGCAAGCTGATCGATCGGATGGTGGCGAAGGAAAACGCCCCAAAGCACCTTCAAGCCGCGGAGTAGAACATGGCCGAGCGTGAGGTCGACCGCTCCATCTCGCAGACCGTGAAGGCGCAGCTCGCGCTGCGCGACCAGATCCTCTCGGGCGCCTTGCGGCCGGGCGAGCGCATCTCCGAGCTGCAGGCGGTGGAGACCACAGGCGCCTCGCGCACGCCGGTACGCATGGCGCTGGTGCGGCTGGAGGAGGAGGGGCTGTTGGAGGCGATCCCCTCCGGCGGCTTCATGGTGAAGGCGTTTTCGGAGCGCGACATCTCCGATTCCATCGAGCTGCGCGGCACGCTGGAAGGCCTGGCGGCGCGCTTTGCCGCCGAGCGCGGCGTCTCTGCGCGCGAGCTCGAGCCGCTGAAGGAGTGCCTTGCTGCGATCGACGAGCTGCTGCGGCAGGTCCCGATCTCGGTCGATGCTTTCTCGTCCTACGTCGCGCTGAATGCGCGCTTCCACGCCCAGCTCACGGAACTGTCGCGCAGCCCGCCGCTGATCCGGCAGATCGACCGCGCCTCGGCGCTGCCGTTTGCCTCGCCGAGCGGCTTCGTGATGGCGCAATCGGCGTTGCCGGAGGCACAGCAGATCCTGATCATCGCCCAGGAGCACCATCGCGTCGTGATCGACGCCATCGAGAACCGCGAAGGCGCGCGCGCCGAGGCCGTCATGCGCGAGCATGCCCGGCTCGCGGTGCGAAACCTGCGGCTCGCGCTGCGCAACCGCACCCATCTCGACCTCTTGCCGGCGCTCGCGCTGATCAAGACCGCAACCGATTGAGGGCAGTCACCATGCGCTTCATCGAGACCTGGACCCCGGCAACGCTCGTCGCCACCCGCGATCTCACCCCGAACGTCCGCGAATTCCTGATCAAGCCGGATCAGTTCGAGGCCGCGGCCTATCCGGTCGGCAGCCACATCAATGTCAGCGTCACCATCGACGGCCTGCCGGAGACGCGGTCCTATTCGCTGGTTGGCGAGGCCTCGTCGCACGGCCTCCGAATTGCTGTGCGCCGCGCTGAGGATTCCCGTGGCGGCTCCCGCTACATGTGGTCCTTGCAGCCGGGCGCGCGGCTCGACATCACCCAGCCCGCCTCGCTGCTCGCGGTCGATTGGACCCGCGAGAACTACTGCCTGATTGCCGGCGGCATCGGCATCACCCCGATCCTCGGCGCCGCACAGGCGCTGGCGCGGCGCGGGGCGGATGTCACGCTGCATTATGCCGTACGCTCGCGCCGCGAGGCCGCCTATCTCGACGACCTCGCCACGATGCTTGGTGACCGCCTCGTCGTTCATGCCAGCGAGGAAGGCAGCCGGCTCGATCTCGACGCGCTGTTCGCCTCATTGCCGCGGGGCACGCTGACGCTGTTCTGCGGCCCGATGCGCATGCTCGACGCCGCACGCCATGCCTGGATCGGCGCCGGCCATCCGCTCCCCGATCTCCGCTACGAGACCTTCGGCTCCAGCGGCACGCTGCCGACCGAAACGTTCACGGTGCGCCTCAAGGACTCCGGTGTCGAGCTCGAGATCCCGCGCGAGCGCTCGATGCTCGACGTGCTCAATGCCAGCGGCTTTGAGGTGATATCCGATTGCAAGCGCGGCGAATGCGGCCTCTGCGCCATCGACGTGGTCGATGTCGACGGTGAGATCGACCATCGCGACGTCTTCTTCAGCGACCATCAGAAACAGAGCAACCAGAAGATCTGCGCCTGCGTCTCCCGCGCGCGGGGCACCATCACCGTGGATACGCTGCTGCGCGCGGATGCGGTTTGACACTGGGAAAGGTCATCGTGCCCGGGTTTGTCCCGGGAATCCACGTTCTTCCGCGTGAGGTTAGGCGTGGATGGCCGGGACATAGGCGAGCGGAAGCGACGCCGTCCTTCGGACGGCTATGCCCGGCCATGACGCTGTCGAAGCGTGAGCATCCCAAACTGGTGCTTACGCCGCGTAAATCGCCCGGTACTTCGTCGTCTCCAGCAGCGCCATCACCCCGTCCGCGGCCACCGGCCGGCTGATCAGATAGCCCTGCACCTCGTCGCAACTGATCTGTCTGAGATATTCGAGCTGGTCGGCGGTCTCGACCCCCTCCGCCACGACGCCGATCCGCAAATCGCGCGCAAGCGAAATCACCGATTTCACGATGGCCGCGCAGTCCGGCTGCACCAGCATGTCGCGGATGAAGGACTGGTCGATCTTGATGCGGCTGAACGGCAGCTTGCGGAGGTAAGTCAGCGAGGAGAAGCCGGTGCCGAAATCGTCGAGCGCGAGGGTGACGCCGAGCTCCAGCAGCGCGTTCAGGACCGTCGCGGCCGAGCCGTACTTCGACAGCAGCATCGATTCCGTGATCTCGATCTCGAGCCGGTGCGGGGCGATCCTGGCCTCGGCGAGTGCCTGCACGATGGTCTGGAGGATGGCCGTGTTGTGAAATTGCGCGGCCGAGAAATTCACGGCAACCCTGATGTCTTCGGGCCAATCCGCCAGCGTCGCGCAGGCGCGGCGGATGACCCATTCTCCGATCTCGTGGATCAGCCCGGTCTCCTCGGCGACTGGTATGAATTCACTCGGCGGCACCAGCCCCCGCGAAGGATGATGCCAGCGCAATAGCGTCTCGAAGCCGGTGATCCGGTTGGTGCCGAGATCGAGGAATGGCTGGAACACCAGGAACAGCTCGTTGCGCGCAATCGCGCCTGCGAGGTCCGCTTGCAGCGCCTTGCGCTCGCGGGAGGACCTGTCGTCGGCCTGTTCGAAGAAGCAGACTGTGCCCGGGCCCGCCTTCTTGGCGCGGTAGAGCGCGGCGTCGGCATTCTTCATGAGGTCGAGCGGTGTGTTGCCGTCGCGTGGCGCCAGCACGATGCCGACGCTGGTCGCGCCGACGATCTGGCGACCCTCGATCTGGAACGGCTCGCTGAAGGCCGCGACGAAGCGTTCGGCGATCTCGAGCGCATCCTCGGGCCGTGTCAGATTGGCCATCACCAGCGCGAACTCGTCGCCGCCGATCCGCGCGACGTGCTCGGCGGCGCGCGTGCAGCGTTGCAGGCGGCTGGCGACCTGGACCAGGAATTCGTCGCCGGCGGGATGGCCGAACTGGTCGTTGACCTCCTTGAAGCGGTCGAGATCGAGCAGGAGCACCGCGAATTCCTCGCCCGATAGCGCCAGCCGCTTGAGCGCGGCATCGAGCGTTTCGTTGAAGGCAACGCGGTTGGGCAGGTGGGTCAGGGGATCGAGCCGCACCGTGCGCTCGGCCTCGATCTGCCGCATCACGCGCCGGGCGAACGAGAACGAATTGACGAACACGCCGCGCAAAAGGACGCTGCCGTAGACCACGACGAGAAAGGCGATGAGCAGAAAGGCGAGATCGCCATTCTGGCCGAGGCAGATGGCGATGCCGAGGAAGATCGGCGCCGTGAAGGCGATCGCCGCGATCGGAATGGTGGCGAAGGCGAGCGCGCCGCCGGCCAGCATGCCCGCGCACAGGCAGGTAATGACGAGCTGGCCGCCGCTGGAAGCGTCGGCGAAGAAGGCGACCGGGACGATGCCCCAGGCGGCGCCGAGGATGAAGGCGTTGCGCACCAGCCGGTACATCGCGCGACGCGAGACGAATTGCGGCTTGGTGATGCGGCGCGCGACGTGGGATTGCAGGCCAAATCCGATCGCGGCGCCGGCGACAGCCGCCGCCCAGATCAGGGCGGGCACCCTGTCCGGCGACTGCCACAGCGCGACGGCGAGCACGATGGCGTTGCAGGCATTGGCCAGCATGATGCCGACCGAATAACCGAGCACCAGCGACATCTGCTCGGCGCGGATATGCCCGGCCACGGCCTCGTCCGTTGCGGGACCGCCGAACGCCGACAGATCGCCGGCGAACAGCCGTGCGACATAGCTGGTCGTTTGAGTCCGCATTCAATAGCCTAGCAGCACGGGCCGTTCTTTTCGGCCCGATCCGGAGAATTCGCCGCAAATCTTTGACGAACTATGAATTATCCCCGCTTGCCGCGCTGGCCGCGACCACTTCTGCGTGTTCTCACGCAGTATCGATAACAAATCGATACAAATGCCCGACAGGCCGGACATCAAACGAGGCGGGGGCGCGGTCTCAGCTGGGTGATGGCGACCCCGGAGATCGCGAGCAGTCCGCCGACGATCAGCTTGGGCGTAAGCCGGTCGCCGAGAAACAGTACGCTCGAAAGCAAGGCAAACACCGGAAGTAGCAGACCGAAGGGCGCGACGCGCACCATCGAGCAACGGGCGATCAGCCAGAACCAGAGGCCAAACCCGACAATTCCCCCGGCGAAGATCGTGTAGGCGAGCGCCAGCCAGCCAAGTTCGCCCGCCGTCACAAGGCTCGCCGCTTGTCCATGTTCAAGGAGCAGCGACATCAACATGACCTGCGGTACCGTGAGCAGCGAGGACCACCCCATCAACATCAAGGGATCGAAGGGGCCATAACGCTTCGTCAAGACGTTGGACACCGCGAAGGCGAAAGCTGCTCCGACTACAAGCAGCAGCGGAAGCGGGTTGGCGGACTGGTCAGGCTCCGCTGCCAACACGGTCACGCCGACGAAAGCAAGCATCACTCCGGCGCAGGTGGCGAGTGACGGTCTCTCCGCGAGCAGCGGCCATGCGAGCAGGACGGTGAAGGGCGTGGCGAGTTGGTATGCGACGGCCGACATGCTTCCCGAGCCGAGCCCAAGGCCAACGTAGAACAGCCCGAAATTCAGTCCACCAAGGAAGAGCGAAATGGCTGCGACAGGGCCGAGCTGTTGACGCGTGGGCCTGTCCACGAACGGAACAAGCAGCAGCGCAATGGCCAGAAAGCGCAGTGCGAGGAAGAAGAGCGGTGGAAACTCCGCAACGCCCACTTTGATGGCCACGAACTGATAACCCCAGATCAGGGGAACGCCGATCGCGCAGACGATCTGGATGGCAGACATGGCGGATGTCCTTTTTAAAGACCGATCAGTCCAAATATGGGCGCACCATCAGCGGAGGCGTCACGGGGTTGCTTACCTGACGAAACGACCGATGAGAGCGTCGACGGCCGCTTGCGATGTGGTCCGTGCCGGTGCCGTCTTGCCGACCACGCGCAGCCCTTCAACGAAACAGACGAGAACCCGGGCGGCCGTTGCGGGCTCAACACCATCGGCCAACCTGCCCGCCGCTTTCGCGCGGGACAGTGCATCGATCACTTTGGCCTCCATCGCCTTGAAGAAGCCCGCAACGCGTCGACCGACGTCGGCATCCCCGCCAGCCAATTCCATGGCCGTGGCCACCAGGAGGCATCCACGCCGACCGTTGCTCCCGCTGGTGCGCTCGACGTAACCGGCGAGGTAGGCCTGCAGACCCTCGACCGGATCATTTCGGGGGTCGAATTCGACATCCATCCGCGCCAAGGCATCCGCGATGTAACGATCGAGCGCCCGCAAGAACAGCGAATGCTTGTCACCGAAAGCGGCGTAGAGGCTGCCCCGCGACAGCCTGGTCGCGCGCAGGAGATCGGGCAGCGCCGTGGCGTGATAGCCGCGCGACCAGAACACATCCATCGCGCGTTCGACGGCGGCGTCCACGTCGAAACTTCGCGGCCGGCCACGGGGCATCGGCGTTGCAGTATTTTGGCTCATGCCGATATATAGACCGATCAGTCATTAAATCACAAGCCCAAGCTCCGGGGATCATCAGCCTCCTATCCGGACCTCAACACCGGAATCTGCGCTGATGTTTTCTTCTCGTCAGCGGATCGAGACGCCCCCTCGATCGCGTGATACGTTTCGTGGACCGGCAGGCCACCGTGCGCCGCGTCGGCACCGGGATGCGTTCGAAATTCCGAGGGCCTGTCCATGAGCGAGCCTTCAGCCGATGTGTCGGCAACGGTCGAATACACGATGGACAAATGGCGGATGGACCGGGTCCCCTGGGCCCTGTGGGCTTGCGTCGCCGGCCTTGCGATCGCGGTTCACGCCGAGAGCCGTGGCCAGAATGGAGCCGTTTTGGCCCTCGTCTATCTGGCTCTGCTGGCTCTGGCGTTCGCAGGCTATGCACTGACGAGCCTGATCGGGCGGTCCGGCCTGTCATTGCTTCTCGAATTATTTATCGGCCTCCTGGTCCTGATCATCGTCTCTGCCCTCATCGGTGGGATCAGCCTGATGGTCAGCGGGTCGACCGGCGGCTCCAGCTATGTCGGCACGATGCGCAGTCACTATTGGACTCATCTCGTGACCCCATCGCTGAACGTTTTCGGCTGGATGTTGCTCTATCTGGGTTTCGGATGGATCGCGTTTTCAGCTTACCGGCACTTCTACGCGGATCGGGCGGTCGTCTCCATGTCTTCCGCGGGCATCCACTTTCACAGGCCATGGCTCAAGGGTCTCTTCATTCCCTGGCAGGAGGTGTGCGGGGTGGGCCATCTGGTCGTTCCCGGCATCTCGGGGGTGCCGTATGTCAGTCCATACGCTGCGGCCGTCACGGTCGGTCAAAACTTCTATGAGCAGCATATCGCCCCGAAGCGCAGCTTCTTCTCGCCACCCGGGGCCGAGGCCATGTTCCAGCCGAAAGGCGAGGCGATCCAGGTGGTGCTGAGCAGCGCCGACATGGCGGTCAAAGCGGAAGATTTTCTCGGGCCTGCCGAGGCGCGGTGGAAGACATTTCGGGATCAACCGGCATCGCCATCCCAACGCGGCGGCACCGTCTTCTACGGACGGTGGTCGATCGATGGCTCTCGGTGGCAGGCCGTTCAGTTTCTTGCGCCTCTCGTCGGCTTGGCCGTGGTCGTGCTGTACCGATAGGGCATTCCTGCTCAGCGTCCGAGTTGCTTCGGATCGTAGAAGAAGCGCTCCTCGATGATCTCATTGCCTCGCCAGGTCTGCCATGCGATCTCCTCCAGCGTCCGCGTCGCGCCCTCGGCGTCGGTGAAGGAGAACTTCCAGCGGCTGGCGACGACGTCGCCATCGATCAGGCTCGGGCCGAGGCGCAGTGCAGTGACCTCCTTGAACGCCGCCAGCACGCCGCGCTCCTTATCCGCGAGCTTGTCGCGCCCGACCACCGGCGCGGCGAGGTTCTCATAGGTCGCGGTATCATCGGTGTAGTAGTCGAGGATCGCGCCGACGAAGTCGCCATCCTCCAGCCGCTTCGCAAAGGCTTCGACGATCTCACGGCTCGGCATGGCGACCTCACAATTTAAAACCGACTGATAGTCGGTAATTACCGACCGATAGTCGAAAAGTCAACTGGCCGGCTCTCGCGAATTCGACTAGACGAGAGCTTATGGCCAAACAGGCGGAGCGGCGGGCGGCGACATCGGAGGCGATCCTGGCGGCGGCGCGGCGCCTGTTCGGGACGCAAGGCTTTGCCGCGACCACTATGGACGACATTGCCGAAGGCGCTTCGGTCGCCAAGGGCGCGGTCTATCATCACTTCAAGACCAAGGAGGCGGTGTTCGAGGCTGTGTTCGACCAGGTGTCGCGCGACCTCGTTACCGAGATCGACCGCACGGCACGCGCCGAGAAGGACGTGCTCGCCGCCATGGTCGCCGGCACCCAGCATTACTTTGCCGCGACCGCGAAGGGGCCGACCGGCCAGATCATTCTGCGTGACGGCCCCGCCGTGCTCGGCTGGGAGCGCTGGCGCGAGATCGACGCGCAGCACTTTGGCGGCAAGATGCCGCGCGCGCTCTCCGCCGCGATGGAGGTCGGCCTGATCGCGCGTCAGCCGGTCGAGCCGCTGGCGCGCCTCCTGCTCGGCGCGGTGACGGAAGCCGCGGTCGCCTGCGCTGGTCGCGCTGACATCGCAAGGGCGGGCGCGGAATATGCCCGTGCGTTCAAGTCGCTGGTGGAAGCGCTGCGTCTGTCCGCATGATTGTGGTAGTGACGAATCGGAAACGCCCACGCCAACAAGAAGAACAGTAGCGCATGAACGCAACTTCCTCTCTCGCACCCACTGATCCCGAATTCGACTACATCATCGTCGGCGCCGGCTCCGCCGGCTGCGTGCTCGCCAACAGGCTCTCGGCCAACGGCAAGCACAGCGTGCTGCTGCTCGAGGCCGGCCCGAAGGATTCCAACATCTGGATCCACGTCCCGCTCGGCTACGGCAAGCTGTTCAAGGAGAAGAGCGTCAACTGGATGTACCAGACCGAGCCGGAGCCGGAGCTGAAGGGTCGCCAGGTGTTCCAGCCGCGCGGCAAGACGCTGGGCGGATCGAGCTCGATCAACGGCCTGCTCTATGTCCGCGGCCAGCACGAGGACTACGACCGCTGGCGCCAGCTCGGCAACACCGGCTGGGGCTATGACGACGTGCTGCCCTATTTCAAGAAGGCCGAGAACCAGTCGCGCGGCGCCGACCAGTATCACGGCACGGGCGGGCCGCTGCCGGTGTCCAACATGATCGTGACCGATCCGCTGTCGAAGGCCTTCATCGACGCTGCCGTCGAGAGCGGTCTGCCCTACAATCCTGATTTCAACGGCGCGACCCAAGAAGGCGTCGGCCTGTTTCAGACCACGACGCGCAACGGCCGGCGCGCCTCGACGTCGGTGGCCTATCTCGGTCCCGCGAAGGCGCGCAGCAATCTGAAGATCGAGACCTCCGCCCACGCTCAGCGCATCCTGTTCGAAGGGCGCCGAGCCGCAGGCGTCGAATACCGGCAAGGCGCCACCTTGCGCCGCGCCCGCGCGCGGCGGGAAGTCGTCGTGTCGAGCGGCGCCTACAACTCGCCGCAGCTGCTTCAGCTCTCCGGCGTCGGGCCCGGCGATCTCCTGCGCAAGCATGGCATCGAGGTGGTGCTCGATGCTGCCGGCGTGGGGCATGATCTGCAGGATCACATGCAGGTCCGCATCGTCATGCGCTGCTCGCAGAAGATCACGCTGAACGACACCGTCAACCATCCGCTCCGGCGCACCATGGCCGGTGCGCGTTACGCCCTGTTCCGCAAAGGCTGGCTGACGATCGCAGCCGGCACGGCGGGCGCCTTCTTCAAGACCAGTCCACGTCTGGCCTCGCCGGACATCCAGGTCCATTTCCTGCCGTTCTCGACCGACAAGATGGGCGAGAAGCTGCACGCCTTCTCCGGATTCACCGCCTCGGTGTGCCAGCTCCGGCCCGAGAGCCGCGGCACCTTGCGCATCAAGAGCGCCGACCCGACCGTGCCGCCGGAGATCCGCATCAACTACATGTCGACCAAGACCGACCGCACCACCAACGTCGAAGGCATCAAGATCCTGCGCAAGATATTGAACGCACCGGCGCTGAAGCCGTTCGTGATCGACGAGTATGATCCCGGGGGGAAGGTATCCACGGACGCCGAGATCCTGGATTATTGCCGCGACCGCGGCAGCACCATCTATCATCCGACCTCGACCTGTCGTATGGGCAACGACGCGCTCGCCGTGGTCGATCAGCGGCTGAAGGTGAGGGGGCTCGAAGCCCTGCGCGTCGTCGACGGCTCGGTCATGCCCGATCTGGTGTCGGGGAACACCAATGCGCCGATCATCATGATCGCCGAAAAGGCCTCCGACATGATATTGGAGGATGCGCGCTGAATTCGCGCTTTGAAAGGACTTGGACTTGGCTACGCGACTGAAGATCGGCACACGCAAGAGCGCCATGGCGCTGGCACAGACGGAAGAGATTGCGCGCCGCCTGACATCAGCCGTGCCCGGCCTCGACGTCGAGATCGTCAAGTTCGACACCACCGGCGATCTTGACCAGACCAGCAAGCTGCTGCCGCATGGCGGCAAGGGCGGCGCCTTCGTGGCTCAGATCCGCGCCGCCGTGCTGTCCGGTGAGCTCCAGGCGGCGATGCATTCGCTGAAGGACATGCCCGGCAACGAGGACACGCCCGGCCTCGTCATCGGCGCCACGCTGTCGCGCGATCCGCCCAGTGATGCGCTGGTGCTGCGCGAGGGTGTGACGCTGGAGGCGCTACGGCAGTCCCGCGGCAAGGGTTTCAAGATCGGCACCAACGCGGTCCGCCGGGCCGCCTATGCGCGGCGGTTGTTCCCGGAGGTGGAGGTGATCCATTTCCGTGGGGCCGCCGACACAAGGGTGCGAAAACTCGACAATGGCGAGAGGCAGCGCCTTCCGGATGGCGGCGCAGTCGGGCCGGCCGACGCGCTGATCATGGCGCGCTCGGGCCTCGATCGCGTCGGCCTGTCCCAACGCATCGCCTACGAATTCTCCGCGGCGGAGATGCTGCCGGCGGCAGGGCAGGGCATCGTCGCGGTCGAATGCGCCGCGCAGGACTGGCAGACGCGGCAGATCCTGTCGTCGATCGACGATCCCGCCGCGCACGCCTCCGCCGACGCCGAGCGCGAGGTGCTGTGGGTGCTCAACGGCCACTGCAATTCGCCGGTGGCGGGCTTCTCGACCATCACGGGCGATCAGATGTCGCTCACCGCCTCGGTGCTCGACCTCTCCGGCAACACCATCATCGAAGCCTCGCGCGCAGGTCCCGCCAATCGCCCGCGCGAGCTCGGCCGCGCGGTGGGATTGGATTTGCTTGCGAAAGGTGCGGCGGAGATCATCGAGCGCAGCCGGCCGCGGTAAGCATGCCGAAATCACGATCTCTGATGATGTCATTTTGCACCTGTTTTGCCCGACAAGTCAAAACGCACGGGCGAGTCATGCCCGCCTAATATTTTCAACGACTTGCCTACTGTGCATGGGGTTGTTTTTCGCACTTTTTGCAAGACCCGATCACAACGGCTCGTCATGCCCGGGCTTGTCCCGGGCATCCACGTTCTTCGCGTCGCATGGCAAGGCGTGCATGGCCGGGACAAGCCCGGCCATGACGACGTGGATAGAGGCCCTCACCCCCGCACGCGCCGGATCATCTGCTCGACATGGGCGATCGGCGTCTCCGGCTGGATGCCGTGGCCGAGGTTGAAGATCAGCCGCCCGGCAGCAAAATTGGCCAGCACGTTGTCGACCGCGCCATCGAGCGCGGCGCCGCCCGTGATCAGCGCCAGTGGATCGAGATTGCCCTGCACCGCGACCTTGCTCTGCACCCGCTCGCGGATGAAGGCCGGCTCCGCGGTCCAGTCGATGCTGACGGCGTTGACGCCGGTGGCTTCGACGTAACCGGGGAGCTGCGCGCCGGCCCCGCGCGGGAAGCCGATGATCTTCGCGTCTGGCACCTTGGCCCTTACGCCCTCGACGATGCGCCGCGTCGGCTCGACCGACCAGCGCGCGAACTCGGTCGGCGGCAGCACGCCGGCCCAGGTGTCGAAGATCTGCAACGCGTCGGCCCCGGCGTCGAGCTGTGTCAGCAGATACTGAATAGAGTTGTCGACCAGGACGTCGATGATCTGCGAAAAAGCTTCCGGATGGCGGTAGGCCATCATCCGGGCCGGCGCCTGGTCCGGCGTGCCGTGGCCTGCGACCATGTAGGTCGCCACCGTCCACGGTGCGCCGCAGAAGCCGATCAGCGCGGTCCTGGGATCGAGCGCGCCGCGCACGATCTTCAACGCGTCGAACACCGGCTCGAGCTTGCCGAAATCTGCGTGCGGCGCCAGCGTCGCCACCTTGGCCGGATCGTCCAGCGGCTCGAGCCGCGGGCCCTCGCCGACCTCGAACCGCACCGAACGTCCTAGCGCATAGGGGATCACCAGGATGTCGGAGAAGATGATCGCCGCATCGAAACCGAACCTTCGGATCGGCTGCAGCGTCACCTCGGCGGCAAGCTCCGGGTTGAAGCAGAGGTCGAGGAAGCCGCCCGCCTTGGCGCGCACCTCGCGATATTCCGGCAGATAGCGCCCGGCCTGGCGCATCATCCACATGGGCGGGACGGTCTGGCGCTGGCCGGAGAGGACGTCGATGAAGCGTTTCGTCGAAGACTGGGGCACGAATGGTCCTGAAGCAAGTTGTGCCTTCTGATACACCGCCGCGGCCCGCAGCGGAACAGGGGAACCTGGATGATCGGGCCGCGTTGACCAGCCAATGGAGGAGATCATGGCTGAGACATTCAATCCCGCGCCGCACGATAAGCACGCCGAAGACCTGCGCGAGGCGCTCGCTGCCGATCGGCAGTCCAAGCTCGACGACGGGCTGAGGGACACGTTCCCAGCGTCCGATCCCGTGAGCGCGGCGCAGCCGACGCCCTCGAAGGCCGACGCCGATGCCGAGCATCCTTCGCTCTGGGCCAAGGTCAAGGCCATCTTCAGCTAGCGGCGGCGGGCGCCGGATTCCGATCGGCCCGCTAATGTCTTGTTAGCGATGCTCAGATCGCCGTGTCCGTAAGACTACTGGAAAGGGCGGAAACCGCCGCGTAGTCCGGTAGCAATTTCAGAATTAAATAACAGAAGCGGCAGAGGTTTCCGAACGATCGGAGAACCCTGCCACATGAGCGCTACCCAACGAGCCGGATGGAGCCGCCTGCCGCTGCGCGCGGCGGCTTTCGTCGCGCTGACCTGCGCGACCATCCTCGGCGTCAGCGGTTGGCGTGAATGGACGGCTCGCGATGCGGTGCTTAAGGACGCCGAGATGGAGATGGCGAACGTAGCCCGTTCGCTGACCCAGCATGCCGAAGACAGCCTCGATCTGCTGGATTCCGGTGTCGTCGGCGTGGTCAGCCGGTTGGAGATGGACGGCACCGCACCGGTCACGATCGCGAAGCTGCGCACCTTGCTGGATGTGCGCAAGAAGGCGATCGCGCGCATTCACAGCCTCGCCATCATCGACGATCAAGGCAACTGGCTAACCTCACCCGGTACGATCGGCACGACCTTCAGCGACGATGCCTTCTTCCGATATCACCAGCTCTCGCCGAAGCGCGAGGCCCATGTCGGCCGTCCCGTGAAGAGCCTGCTGGACGGCGAATGGGTCGTCACCCTGTCACGCCGCTTCAGCAAGCAGGACGGCAGCTTCGGCGGCGTGGTGCTCGCGACCATCAGCTCGAACTATCTCTCGCATTTTTACAAGCAGTTCGAGATCGGCCGCAACAGCTCCGTGTCACTGGCGCATGGCGACGGACTGATCGTCGCGCGCAATCCCAGCAACGAGACATTCGTCGGGCGCAGCGTCGCCGACAAGCCGTTGTTCCGCGAGCCGAGCCTGCAACGGCCGAGCGGCGCCTATCATTTCACCTCGCCGCTGGACGGTGCCGAACGCGTCAGCTTCTTCAATCGCAGCGGTCGGTTCCCCCTCCTCCTGCTCGCCACCGTCGACAAGGACGAGCTGCTCGCGCCGTGGCGCGCGGCGGCGATCTCCCGCATGCTCTACGTGCTCGCGCTGGTGATGCTGATCGCAGTCATCGGCGGCGTGCTGGTGCGGCAGTTGCAGCGCGGCCAGCGCATGGCCGTCGCGCTGACCGAGACGGAGGCGCATTTCCGCCTGCTCGCCGAAGGCTCCAGCGACATGGTGACCCGCATCGGCCTGGATGAGCGGCTGCGCTATGTCTCGCCGTCGTCGGTCCGCATCGTCGGCTGGCGTCCAAATCAGTTGATCGGCACGCCGGCTCTTGCGGGTATCAATCCGGAGGACCTGCCGGAGGTCCAGGCGATCGTCGACGCCATGAAGCGCGGTGAGAAGGAGGAGGCGCGTCTCACCTACCGCAACTCGCATCGGCAGAACGGCGAGATCTGGCTCGAATCGACCATGCGGGTGACACGTAAGGACGATGGCCGCGTCGACGGTGTGGTTGCGATCTCCCGCGACATCACCGAGCACAAGAGGCTGGAAACCAGGCTCGAGACGCTGGCGATCGAGGACAGCCTCACCGGCCTTGCCAATCGCCGCCGCTTCGACGAGCGCCTGAAGGAGGAATGGGCGCGTGCCTATCGCGACCGCTCCAGCCTTGCTTTGCTGATGATCGATGTCGACCACTTCAAGGCCTACAACGACGAATACGGTCATCCCGCGGGCGATGCGTGCCTGCGCCTGATCGCCAAGATCATCGCGGCCGAAGCGCAGCGCGCCGGCGATCTGGCGGCGCGTTATGGCGGTGAGGAATTCGCCATGCTGCTGCCGAACATCGACGCTGCCGGCTGCGCCCGGGTCGGCGAACGGATCCGCAACGCCATTCACGAGGCCGGCCTCGCGCATGGCAGCAATCAGGCGGCTGGATGCGTCACCGCTTCGCTTGGCGGCGCAGCCTGCCGGCCGTCGTTCGAACGAACCGCGGGGGTCTCTTCGCTGGTCGAGGCTGCCGACCAAGCGCTCTATGCCGCCAAGGCCGCAGGCCGCAACCGCCTGGTGATGTCCGGCGAGGTCATGGATCTGCTGCCCAAGGCGTCCGGCCAGTAACACCGTTCAATAATGCGGCGGAGGCTCGTTGGCAGGCCCTGGCGCATTTGCCTCGGCGTCCTGCAGCCGAGCATTGAGCTCGGTGATCTGCCGCGTCAGCCTGTCGATCTGCTTCCACTGCGCGGTGATGGTCTGGTTCAACGTCTCGATCGTATCGTCCTGATAGGCGAGGCGCGTCTCCAGCGTGTCGATGCGCTCGCTCAGCGTCTTGATCTCATTCGTCACGCGTTACGTCCTTGTTTCGCTCGCGCAAGCCGTGGCCGAGCGCCACGCGCTCGTCGAACACGAAGCATTCGCCGCGCCAGCGGCTCTCCGCCTCCGGCACCTCTTCCAGATATCTCAGGATGCCGCCCTTGAGGTGATAGACCTCGGCAAAGCCGCGCGCGAGCAGATGCGCGCTCGCCTTCTCGCAGCGGATGCCGCCGGTGCAGAACATCGCGATCCTGCGGTGCCGTGCCGGATCGAGCTGCTCGGCGGCAAAGTCCTTGAACTGGCCGAAGCTCTTGATGCCGGGATCGAGCGCGCCCTCGAACGTGCCCATCGCGACCTCGAAGGCGTTGCGGGTGTCGAGCACGAGGGTATCGGGTGCTGCGATCAGCGCGTTCCATTCGTGCGGATCGACATAGGTGCCGACCTGACGCGTCGGATCGGCGGCCGCATCGCGCAGGGTGACGATCTCCTTCTTCAGCCGCACCTTCAGCCGTCCGAACGGCATCGCCTCCGCAGCGGAGAATTTCAATTCGAGATTGTCGAGCCTGCCGCCGAACATGTCGCCGCGTGCGAGCTCATGAGCGAAGGCGTCGATCGCCCCCGGTGCGCCGGCGACCGTGCCGTTGATGCCCTCCTGCGCCAGCAACACGCTGCCCTTCAGCCCAAGACCGGCGCAGCAGGCGCGCAGCGGCTCGCGCAGCTCGCGGTAATCCGGGAGGGCGACGAATTGATAGAAGGCGCAGACCTTGTATGGCGTATTGCTGGACGTCATGGCCGCTCGTTTAGCAGGCGGCCCGCGCCCGGAAAACCCGCATCGCACAAGCCTACAAAAGGTCCATACGCCCAGCGGATGGCAGCCATTTTCCTGGTATGCCAGCATTGCCCCGCGGGGCGGGAATGTGTCATGAAGACGCGGTTTTCGAGATGGCGCGCCAACCGCGCCGACGGCCAAGAGAGCAAGACATTCGATGAGAAACTTCCATTTCCCCGGCAGGTCCACGGTCCACGCCACCAACGCGATGGTGGCGACCTCGCATCCGCAGGCCTCGCTCGCCGCGATCGAGGTGCTGCGCGAGGGCGGCACCGCGGTGGACGCGGCGGTTGCCGGCTCGGCCCTGCTCGGCGTGATCGAGCCGCAATCGACCGGCATCGGCGGTGATTGCTTTGCGCTGATCCAGCCGCGGGGCGAGGGCAAGATCGTCGCCTATAACGGCTCCGGCCGCGCGCCAAAGGCGGCGAATGCCGACTGGTATCTCGAACGCAAGATCAATTCCGTGCCGCTCACCTCGGCGCATGCGGTCTCGATCCCTGGCGTGATCGATGCCTTCGCGACCGTCTTGCGCGATCACGGCAAGTTCGGTTTCGACCGGCTGCTCCAGCCCGCGATCAAGGCGGCCGAGGAGGGCTACGTCGTCGCGCCCCGCATTGCCTTCGACTGGAAGAATCAGTTCGAGAAGCTGAAGAACGGGACCAACACCGTGCGCTATTTGTTGCCAGGCGGCCAGCCGCCGGTCGCCGGCGACGTCATTCGCCAGGCCGAGCTCGGCAAGACGCTGCGCGCGATCGCCAGGGACGGCCGCGACGCGTTCTACAAGGGCGAGATCGCGGAGGACATGGTCGAGACCCTCAGGGGCATCGGGGGCCTGCACACGCTCGACGATTTCGCCGCGCACACGACCGAAGTGACCACGCCGATCGGCACCATGTACAAGGGCTATGACGTCTGGCAGTGCCCGCCGAACGGCCCGGGCGTCACCGCGCTGTTGATGCTCAACATCCTGTCGCGGTTCGATCTGACCAAGTACGCGCCCGTGAGCGTCGAGCGCTTCCATCTCGAAGCGGAAGCGGCACGCATCGCCTACATGAACCGCGAGATGCATGTCGCCTCTCCCGAGCACATGAAGATCAACGTCGCCGAGATGCTCGAGAAGGGCTTTGCCGACGAGTACATCAGCAAGATCCGCCTGGACGGCATGCTCGACCTGCCGAACGTCGCGCCGCCGATGAATCCCTCGACCATCTACATCACGGTCGTGGACAAGGACCGCAACGTCTGCTCGTTCATCAATTCGGTTGCGCATTCCTTCGGCTCGGCGATCGTCTCGAACAAGACCGGTGTCCTGTTCCAGAACCGCGCCGGCGGCTTCCGAATCCAGCCGGGCCATCCCAATTGCATCGAAGGCGGCAAGCGCCCGCTGCACACGATCATGCCGGGCCTGCTCACCAAGGGCGGCCGTTCCACGATGTCGTTCGCGGTCATGGGCGGCCAGTACCAGCCGACCGGCCAGACTCATCTCCTGACCAACATCCTCGACTACGGCTGCGATGTGCAGGAGGCGATCGACATGCCGCGCGGCCTGCACTACGAGGGCCAGTATCAGCTCGAGGACAGCGTGCCGGCGGCCGTCGTCGAGGGCCTGAAGAAGCTCGGCCACAAGACCACCAGCGTGGTCGGCCCGCTCGGCGGCGCCCAGGCGATCTGGATCGATTGGGACAAGGGCACGCTCACCGGCGGCTCCGATCCGCGCAAGGACGGCTGCGCGCTGGGTTATTGATCGCCGGCGCAGTTCCCCACGCGAAATCAGGAAAAATTGACGAAGGGCGGCGCGGCATTTGCTGCGCCACCCTTCTCTCATCCGGAACTGCGCCCATTGCTCCAGGTTAAGGGGCGATGAGCGGTGCAGGCGTGCGCTGCTTTGCAGATCAGCGGCGGAGGCCTGCCATGCCCGACAAACCAGGTTCCAGATCATCCGGATTCGACCGGCGCGCCTTCATGGCCGGGGCGGCGGGCAGCGCGCTGATCCCGATCACGGCGCGCGCGGCGTCGGAGGATGCCCGGGCGCAGGCCACGCAGGATCCGTCGCTTCCCGTCGAGGTCACGCTTCGCGTCAATGGCAAGGACAAGCGCCTGAGCATCGATGCGCGTACCACGGTGCTCGATGCCTTACGCGAACATCTCAAGCTCACCGGCAGCAAGAAGGGCTGCGACCACGGCCAGTGCGGCGCCTGCACGGTGCTGATCGACGATCGCCGTGTGGTGTCGTGCCTGACGCTGGCACTCGCCGCCGAGGGACAGGAGATCACGACCATCGAAGGCCTCGCCACCGACGACCGCCTGCATCCGATGCAGCAGGCCTTCATCGACAACGATGCGTTCCAGTGCGGCTATTGCACGCCCGGCCAGATCATGTCGGCGATCGCGTGCGTGAAGGAGGGCCATGCCGGCAGCGAGGCCGACATCCGTGAATATATGAGCGGCAATATCTGCCGCTGTGCCGCCTATCCCAACATCGTCGCCGCCGTGAAGCAGGCCGCGCCCGAGATCATGAAAGGCTAGGCGCATGCGACCGTTTTCGTATCAGAGAGCATCGGACCCGGATATGGCCGTGCAGGCGCTCGGCACCGCCGCGGCCGCCAACGATCCGCTGACAAAGGCGGCGGCGCAGCCGCTTGCCGGGGGCACCACGCTGATCGACTTGATGAAGCTCGACGTGATGCGGCCCACCACGATCGTCGACATCACTCCGCTGGCCCATGCCTGGTCGGCGATCGCGCCGAGCGGAGATGGCTTGCGCCTCGGGGCGCTCGCAAAGATGTCGGACGTCGCCGCGCATACCGAGATCCAGCGCTTCTATCCGGTGATCGCGGATTCGCTGAAGCTCGCCGCCAGCGCCCAGCTGCGCAACATGGCAACGCTCGGCGGCAACGTGATGCAGCGGACGCGCTGCAACTACTTCCGCGATGTCTCCTATGAGAACTGCAACAAGCGCAATCCAGGCTCCGGCTGTGCCGCAATGGACGGCGTCAATCGCATTCATGCGGTGCTCGGGACCTCCGATCAGTGCATCGCGACGTATCCTGGCGATTTCGCGCAGGCGCTGATCGCGCTCGATGCCATGGTCGAGATCACCGGCAAGGCTGGTACGCGCAGCATGCCGTTCGCGCAGCTTCACAAGGCGCCGGGCAGCACACCGGACATCGAGACTGCGCTTCAGCCGGGCGAGCTGATCTCGGCGTTCTCGATTTCCGGCCGCTGGCCACGCTCGGTGTATTTGAAGGCCCGCGACCGGCAATCCTACGAATTCGCGCTGTCGTCAGCCGCGATCGCGCTCGACGTCCAGGACGGCGCGATCCGGGACGCCCGCGTCGCGCTTGGCGGCGTCGCCACTGTGCCGTGGCGGGCGCGTGAGGCCGAGGCGCTGTTGAAGGGACAGAGGTTCGACGAAGCTCTGGCACAGCGCGTCGCCGATGCAGCTTTCGCAGACGCCCGCGGGCGCCGGTACAACAGCTTCAAGATCGCACTCGGCAAGCGTGTCGTGGCACGCGCGCTCCAGCAGGCCGTAACGATGGAGATCTGACCATGACCGCTGCAGCTCCCGGGCCGAGGACGAATATGGGGCAGCCCGTGCCGCGCTATGATGCGGCCGCAAAGGTGACGGGGCGGGCGACCTATGCCTCGGACATGCCGCTGGACAATCCGGCCTACGCGTTCCTGGTCACCAGCGCCATCGCCAAGGGCCGGATCGACCGCTTCGAGCTTGACGATGCCAAGCGCGTCCGCGGCGTGATCGAGATCGTCACGCACGAGAACGCCCCGAAGCTGAAGGAGTCGAAACTGTACAGCAATGGCGGCTATGCCGGCACCACGATCCAGCCGTTGAAATCGGCCGAGATCGCCCATGACGGCCAGATCATCGCCGTGGTGGTCGCGGAAAGTTACGAGGCCGCGCGCGAAGCGGCCAACCGCGTCAAGGTCAGCTATAGCGCTGCTGCGCCCAGCGCGACGTTCGATTCGCCGGGGACGACGACGGCCGCCGCGAAAGGACAAAACTCGCAGTTCAAGGAAGACCCCAAGGTCGGGGATTTCGCCAAAGCGTTCGACGCGGCCGAGGTCAAGCTCGTTGCCTCCTACGAGACGCCGACGCAGCATCACAATCCGCTGGAACTGTTCACGACCAGCTGCGCCTGGATGGGCGACAATCTCGTCATCTACGAAGGCAGCCAGTTCGTCCACGGCCTGAAGAACGGCGTGGCCGAGCAGCTCGGCATCGACGCCGACAAGGTGCGCGTGGTCAATCCCTATGTCGGCGGCGGATTCGGCTCGCGAGGTTCGATGACGCCGCGCACCGCCATCATCGCCGCCATCGCCAGGCGCCTGAACCGTCCGATCAAGCTGGTCCCGACCCGCGACCAGGGCTTCACCATCACCACGCATCGCGCCGAGACCCGTCACGAGATCAAGCTTGGTGCGAGCCGCGACGGCAGGCTGGTCGCTTTGAGGCATGAGGGGGCCGAAGTCTCCTCGCGCCCCGACGCCTATTGCGTCGGCGGCACCAAGACCACGACGCGGCTCTATGCCTGCCCGAACGTGGACAGTCTGGTCTCGATCGTGCGTGCCGATCGCAACACGCCCGGCTTCATGCGCTCGCCCCCCGAGGTGCCGTATCTGTTCGCGCTGGAGAGCGCGCTGGACGAGCTCGCGGTGGAACTGAACATGGATCCGGTCGAGCTTCGCCGCATCAACGACGCCACCAGGGATCCGATCGATGGCAAGCCCTACACGTCGCGATCGCTCATGGCGTGCTTCGACGAAGCCGCCAAGGCGTTCGGCTGGTCGCAGCGCTCGCCACAGCCGAAATCGATGTCGGATGGTGACTGGTTGATCGGCTACGGCTGCGCCGCCACCTGCTATCCGACGCTGGTGGGACCGTCCGCCGCGCGCGTGCGCCTGCAGCGCGACGGCCGCACGCGCGTCGAGATCGCCGGCCATGAGATCGGGACCGGCGCCTACACCGTCATAGCCCAGACTGCTGCCGAGCGGCTCGGCGTGCCATTGGAGAAGGTCGCGGTCTTCATGGGCGACAGCGACCTGCCGCCTGCGCCGGTTGCCGGCGGCTCCAATTCCACCGCCAGCACCTGCTCGGCCGTGATGATGGTGTGCGATCAGATCCGACAGCGGTTGTTCAAGGCGCTGATGCCCAGCGACAGCCTTGCCGACAAGGCCAAGGAGACCGTCGGCATCAGCCCGGCTCCCTCGACCCAGGCGGCCAAGGGCGATCGCTCGCTCGACATCGAGAAGGCGTTCGATGCGCTCGGCGTCGGCGTGGTCGAAGAATATGGCGAGTGGAAGCCGGAGGGCGCGCCGCTGGATTCCTTCAGGGCCATGCACAGCGGGCAGGTTCGGCTGATCGGCGGCCATCAAATGAAGGACCAGATCGCCTATGCCTTCGGCGCCGAGTTCGTCGAGGTCCGCGTCAATCGCTTCACGCACGAGATCCGCTGTCCCCGCCTGGTCGGCGCGTTCGCGGCAGGCAGGATCATGAATCCGCGCACCGCGCGCAGCCAGCTCATGGGTGGCCTGATCTGGGGCATGTCCTCGGCGCTGCTCGAGGCCACCGAGATCGACGAGCGCAATGCGCGCTACGTCAACGACAATCTTGCCGATTACCTCGTGCCCGTGAATGCAGATGTGCCCGGCGTCGAGGTCATCATGCTGTCCGAGCAGGACGATCACATCAACCCGGTGGGCGCAAAGGGCCTCGGCGAGCTTGGCAATGTCGGCACCAATGCGGCGATCTGCAACGCGGTCTATCACGCCACCGGCCAGCGCATCCGCAGGCTGCCGGTTCGGCTCGAAGATATAGAGCTCTAAAGGGGGTGGAAACGGCGACCGCCTTGAGTTAGACACCTCCTGCCTCAAACGGAAGGTGTTTTATGCAGCGTTTCCAGCGCGCGCTCCTCGCCCTGATGTCGGCACTCGCGATCATCGTGATCGCCAGCGTGTCGCATTTCGTTTCCACCACGGCCTCGGCCCAGACCGCAGGAAAGACCATGACCACAGCTTCAGGCTTGCAGATCATCGACTCCAATGTCGGCACCGGCGCCTCGCCGCAGCCTGGCCAGATCTGCGTGATGCACTATACCGGCTGGCTCTATGAGAACGGCCAGAAGGGCAAGAAATTCGACAGCTCCGTCGATCGCAAGGAGCCGTTCGAGTTTCCGATCGGCAAGGGCCGCGTCATCGCCGGCTGGGACGAGGGCGTTGCCTCGATGAAGGTCGGCGGCAAGCGCACGCTGATCATCCCGCCGCAGCTCGGCTACGGCGCCCGCGGTGCCGGCGGCGTGATCCCGCCGAACGCGACGCTGATGTTCGACGTGGAATTGCTCGCGGTGAAGTGACTGACGTCTCTACATCGTCATGCCCGGGCTCGTCCCGGGCATCCACGTTCTTCGGGCCGCGTGGTCAAGACGTGGATGGCCGGGTCAAGCCCGGCCATGACGGAGATGAAATCGATAACAGCAAAAGACCGGCCTTGCGGCCGGTCTTTTCATTTCAGTCTAGCGCGCGTCACTCCGCGGCGCGGCGAGCCGCAGCGGCGGCGCGATCCATCGCGTCCTTCGCGGCGTCCTTGGCATCGCCCATGGCCTGCTGGCCCTTGCCCTTCACTTCCTGCACCACGCCTTCGCCTTTCATCCGATCGGATCCGGTGGCTTCACCGACGCCCTGTTTGGCCTTGCCGATCGCCTCGTTGGCGGTGCCCTTGATCTTGTCGGTCGTGCTGCCCATGAAAATCTCCTTTCGATTTGCTTGGAATGACAACGCCTGATGGCTACGAGGGTTCCGATTTTGGTATGGCTTGCGGCTGCGGCTTTGGGTTAGTTTGCCGCGCACGGAACCAACAGAAAGCAAGTCCCATGACCGGCCATGACCATTCGCATTCCCACCATGACCATGGTCATCAGCATGATGATGACCGCTGGAAACATGACGGCGTTCGCGTCATTCCCGGCAATCAACTCGATACCAACGTGCCGTCGACAGCGGGCATGGACCGTGCGGCCGCGATCAATTTCGCCCGCGTCGGCGCCCAGAAATTGTGGGCGGGCACCGTCAGCATCAAACCGGATGCCAAGACCGGCGCGCATCACCACGGCCATCTCGAAAGCGTCATCTATGTCGTGAAGGGCAAGGCGCGCATGCGCTGGGGCGAGAGCCTGCAATTCACCGCGGAAGCCGGCCCCGGCGACTTCATTTTCGTCCCGCCCTACGTGCCGCACCAGGAGATCAACGCCAGCCCCGACGAGGTGCTGGAATGCGTGCTGGTGCGCAGCGACGGCGAGGCGGTGGCCATCAACCTCGACATTGAGCCGGTCGAGAAGCCCGAGACGGTGCTGTGGATCGACCCGGTGCACCGGGATCCCAACGAGAAGAAGTAAGTCTCTTCAGCGGCGCGGAGAGCGGCGCGACAGGGCCCCGCAGTCGGGGTCCGAAAAATTTGTCGGAAGTCATGTCGGATGGCGGCCTGGCCATCCGTCCTTGGCCAGAACCCCGCCAAGGAGCCTCCGATGCCCAAGATGATCTTCGTCAACCTGCCGGTGACCGACCTCAAGCGCGCGACTGCCTTCTATGAGGCGGTCGGCGCGGTCAGGAACCCGCAATTCAGCGACGAGACCGCGAGCTGCATGGTCTTTTCCGAGACCATTTTCGCCATGCTGCTGACCCACGACAAATTCCGCCAGTTCACGCCCAAGCCGATCGCGGACGCCAGGACCTCGAACCAGGTGCTGTTTTGCCTGTCGGCGGACAGCCGCAGCGATGTCGACGATATCGTCGCCAGGGCCGCAGCTGCAGGCGGGATGGCCGATCCCGGCCCCAAGGACGAATACAGCTTCATGTACGGCCGCAGCTTCGAGGATCCGGACGGCCACATGTGGGGCGTGAACTGGATGGATCTTTCCGCCGCCCCTCTGCAGCCCGACCTGGCGAACGCCTGAGCCGAAACCAGTAGACCTCAAGAGGAGCATTCACCATGTCCAAGCTCGTGCCCTGCATGTGGTTCAACGGCGATGCCGAGGACGCTGCAAAATTCTACGTCTCGCTGGTCCCGAATTCGGCGATCACGCACGTTCAGCGCAACGTTGCGGACGGCCCGTCCGGCAAGGAAGGCTCCGTGCTCGTCGTCGAGTTCACCGTCGCCGGACAGAAGCTGGTCGCGCTCAATGGCGGCATGAAGATGGAATACACCCACGCCATCTCGCTGATGATCCATTGCGACGACCAGGCAGAGGTCGACAGCGTCTGGAACGCGTTCCTCGCCCATGGCGGCAAGGCGGAGCAGTGCGGCTGGTTGAGGGATCGCTGGGGCGTGGCCTGGCAGATCGTGCCAAAGGCGATGTTCGAGTTCCTGTCGAGCCCGGACAAGGCTGCAGCCGCGCGCGCGATGCAGGCCATGATGAAGATGGTCAAGCTGGACGTCGAGGTGTTGCGGCGGGCGTTCGAGGGCAAGTCGGCGGCGTGAGGGCGGGTCGCTCTCGCCACCTACTCACTGTCATCGCCCGGCTTGACCGGGCGATCCAGTACTCCGAGACGGCAGTGATTAAACCGATGGGCCGCGGCGTACTGGATGCCCCGGTCAAGCCGAGGCATGACAGCGGAATGTGAGGCGGGATTCTCGCCGCTAATAATTGATCCGCAGCCCCACGCCGCCATGGATGGTGTTGCCGACCGGCTGCGGGCCAAGCGTGCCGTTGGCGAAGAGGTCCACGATCCAGCCCTTCTGCACGCGGAAGCCGAGGCGGCCGCCATATTCGAACCAGCCCTGGTTGCCCATGGTCGGCACCACCGTGCCCTGGCCGGTCACTGTCGCGACGATGCCGCTGTGGCTGGCGAAGGACTGCACCCAGCCGCCATTGATGTTGGTCTCGATGTTGCTGCCGAACAGATGCGTCCACTGGCCGCCGATCTTGACGAGGCTGGTGCGGTCGGTGCCATCAGCGATGCTGGCGTCGAACGGATTGAACGCCACCGCGCTGTCGCGATAGCCGGAGACGCGTTGCCAGAGCTGCCAGACCTCGATCGAGGCCGCGACCTCGTCGCGCGGCGAGAGGCGGCTCATCCAGCCGGCGCGGCCGTAAACGGCGTAGTTGGACGCGTTGGTCGAGCTCGTCACGGTCACCGGCCCGAGGCTGGTGTCGTAGCTGCGCGTGTAGCGCGCCTTCTCCCATGGCGTCAGGATCGCGCCGACGTCGAAGAACGGGCGCGACGAGCCCCAGTCGGTGAAGTCGTAGCGCAGCGCGAAAGCGCCGATCGGTGCGCTCGTGATCTTGTAGCCGCCCTCGTTGTAATGCGTGTAGGCAATGCCGGCGAGCAGCGACAGATTGTTGGTCAGCTGCTTGCGGCCGTGGATGCCGGCCGAGAACGAGCCGGCCGAGCCGAACGCGCTGATGCAGTCGCCGCAATTGATCTGCTCGTTGACGCCGAGCAGCACCGTGCCGAGCACCCGGTTGGTGACCATCTGATTGAAGCGCTGATTGGCAAGGCCGCCGATCGAATTGCCGCTGGAATCCGCGCCCGTCGGTCCCGACGGCGACGGAGCCGGGCTCGGTGAAGGCGACGGATAGGGGCTGGGCGATGGGGAGGGGGTCGGCGTGGGCGAGGGATTCGGCGACGGGGAATAGGTCGGAGACGGATATGGCGACGGCGAATAGGTTGGGGACGGAGTGGGCTCTGGTTCACCGCACTCGGACCCGCACTCCGAGGCCTGTGCAGCCGCCGGGCGGGCATCGAACGTGACGAGCGCAAACGCCGCAGATGCGACCAGCGCAGCGGCAAGGATGAGGCGCCGAACGGTGAATTTCGCCATCGTCAGCGCCCGCACAGCATGGCGTCGTCCTCGACGGCAGGCGTGATGGTCGGCGAGGCGCCGGCGTACTGGTTGACTGCGCACAACCCGGCGCTCGCGGCGCAATTGGCGGCGAAGGTCCAGGGCGGCGTGTTGCTCTTGGTGATGCTCACCTTGCCGCCGGTCGAGGTGATGATGGCGGTGTCGCCGGGCTGGGTGAGTTGCACGCACTGGGCGCTCTTCGTGCACACGCTGGCCGCGCCGTCCTGAAGCACAACGACGGAGCGCCCGCGCTGCGAGAGAATGTCGAGCGTGGTGCCGCGCACGCCGATGGTGGCGAGCGGTGTCGTGATCTTGTAGGCGGCCTTGTCGGAGCGTCCGGTGACGAAGCGGAAGGCGCCGGTGGTCATGCGGATCGCGACGTCACGATAGCTGTGCTCGTCGTTGAAGACGGTGCGGTCGAGCTTCAGCGTGGCGCTCGGCCCCAGTGATAGATTGGTGCTGTCGGCCATCACGAAACGCGCCGCGCTGTCGGCGCCGGTCCGCACGGTCTCGTCGCGCAGCATGCTGTCGCCGACATTAATCGGCGTCGTGGTCGCGGCGACGCGCACCACTTCGTTCTGAATGACGACAGCCTGGCCGACGCGCGTCTGCGCTTCGGCGTCGGATGCCGCACAGATTGCGGCCGTGAGCAGTGTGGAGAAAAGGCAAAAACGCAAATTCATTTCGCAACCGATCGATGTGTCCCTGATCGTACCGGATCGCGCGCGCTTCTGATGTGGCGGAATTATCACAAGCGGCGCAGGACCTGCGTCATGCTTAGTGACAGTTGCGGCAGAATGCGTTCAATGACGGGAAGCAGTTTATTTTTCTCCGCGGTGAAGCCAATTTGCCACGCAAGACAGCCCCACAAAAGATGCGCGAATTGCCGGCGGTTCCTCAGGTGTCGCGGAGTGCAGTGATTGCTGTCGCGATCTTCCTGATCGCGCATCTGGCGCTGTTGATCGGCGTCGTCACGCCGGAAAAATTCGTGTTCGATGAGGTGCATTACGTGCCGGCGGCGCGCCAGATGCTGACGCCCGCGATGTCGCAGCCGATGCTCAATCCGATGCATCCGCCGCTGGCCAAGGAGATGATCGCGGCATCGATCGCAACGTTCGGCGACAACGCGCTTGGATGGCGTTATCCCGCGACCTTGTTCGGCGCGCTCGCGATCGTCGCGATCTATCTGTGTGGACTCGCGTTGTTCGCCGCGCAGGGGCCGGCGATCGCCGCCGCGCTGATCGCAGCCTTCAACCAGATGCTGTACGTCCAGGCGCGCATCGCGATGCTCGATGTCTTTGCGCTCGGCTTCGGCCTGCTCGCCACCGCCGCCTTCATGCAAGGGTTTCGCAGAGAGCGGCCGCAAGCGCTGTTCGCGGTGGCGGGCAGCCTGTTCGGCCTTGCGGCCGCGTGTAAATGGAGCGGCCTGTTCCCGCTCGGCGTCTGCATCGTCATTGTTGCGGTGATCCGCCTGATGCAGGGCTGGTATACGCTGTTCGCCGACGCGACGCCGGACGACTGGTATCGGCCGGAGCTTTGGCCCGGCCTGAAGCTGCATCATGTCGCGCTCTGCTTCGCCGTCCTGCCGGCATTGGCTTATCTTGCCGCCTTCGTTCCGCTCTACGGATTGTCGCTGCCGGACTTGATCGAGGCGCAGCGGCGGATCTTTGCCGACAACACCACGACGGCCATCGCCGGCCACACCTATATGAGCGCATGGCCGTCCTGGCCGCTGCTCGCGCGCCCGGTCTGGTTCCTGTTCGACAAGACCGCGGAGGACCACATCGCCGCGATCGTCTTCCTCGGCAATCCGCTCGTGCTGTGGCCGGCTCTGCCTGCACTCGCCATGGTGCTGCGCGATTTCATCGTGACGCGGCGCTGGGATGCATTCCTGATCGCCACATTCTATTTCGGTCCCTGGCTCGCCTGGGCGTTGCTGCCGCGCACGCTGGGCTTCATCTATTACTATCTGCCGGCCGCGACCGCGGCGTCCCTGGCACTGGTCTATGTGCTGCGCCGCGAGGGTCTGCCGCGCTGGCTGTTGTGGGCTTATGTCGGCGTCGCGGCGGCCGGCTTTGCGGTGATGCTGCCGATTTCCGCGGCCTTCGTCGGCGTGACGATGGGGGGATTCAACCGGCTGATGCTGTTCCAAAGCTGGATCTAGTGCCCGCGGGCGTGCATAGCCGAGTAGAATTGGCTTGCATGAATCAATCGGCGCGTGTGCACTGGCTGTCATTGCCGGAATTGGAGCCGCGGGGTGGGCATGGGGGATGGCATTGTCAGTCCGGATCATTCCAACGCGGACTGGCTGCGTGCCGTGGTCGATACCGCCGTCGACGGGGTGATCCTGATCGACGCCCGCGGCGGCATCCTGATATTCAATCCGGCCTGCGAGAAGCTGTTCGGTTATTGCGCGAGCGAGGTCATCGGCCGGAACGTCAAGCTCCTGATGCCGCCGCCCTACCGCGACGCCCATGACGAATACCTTCAAAACTACCACGTCACCGGCAAGCGCAAGATCATCGGCATCGGCCGCGAGGTCGTCGGTCGGCGCAAGGACGGCACGACCTTCCCGATGGAATTGTCGGTCGGGGAGGCCAAGCAGGGCGGCTCGTCGATCTTCGTCGGCATGATCCACGATCTGAGCGACCGCAAGCGCACCGAGGCTCAGCTCATCCAGGCGCAGAAGATGGAGGCGGTCGGCCAGCTGTCCGGCGGTATCGCCCACGACTTCAACAATCTTCTCACCGTGATCGTCGGCAACGCCGAATACCTGGCCGAGCAATTGCTGTCGCGCGCGGACCTGAAGCGGCTTGCCGACGATATCTGTAGCGCCGGCGAGCGCGGCGCCGAGCTGACGCAGCGGCTGCTCGCCTTCAGCCGCAAGCAATTGCTGCGGCCGGTCGAGACGGAATGCGACAAGCTCCTCGATTCCATGCACAAGCTGCTGCGTCGAACGTTGCGCGAGGACATCGAGATCGCCACGCACACCGATCCCGCGCTCCGGCACGCCTTTGCCGATCCCGCGCCGGCGTCAATGGCTGGGAGCTTGCAGGGCTTGCACGCAAGGAAAGGCCCGAGCTGCGCGTGCTGCTGACATCGGGTTACGCCCTCGAAACGCTGGCGGCGAACGGCCACGTCAGGCAGGGCGCCCTGATTTTGGAGAAGCCCTACCGCAAGGCCGAGCTCGCGCGGCTGGTCCGGGAGGCTCTCGCGACACCCGCACCGGTCTAGAGCATGATCCGGAAAAGTGTGTAGCGGTTTTCCGAAAAGATCATGCTCAAAATAATAAGCGCGATGACGATCGTATCGCGCTTCAAACTGTGATCACGCCTCCGCCTGCCGCAGGGCAGCAGGCGGAGGCGCTCGTCGTATCATTTTGCTGCGGTCTTGGTGTCCATGTTCACGACCTGGACCCGGCGGTTCATGGCGTCAGCGCCGTTGGCGGCATCCTTCAGCTTCGTCTCGCCGTAGCCGACGGTGACGAGATCGTTGCCGTTGAGGCCGTAATTCTGCATCAGGTACTTCTTGATGGTGTCGGCGCGCCGTTCGGAGAGACCTTGATTGTATGCTTCGCCACCGGTCGCGTCGGTGTGGCCGGCGACCACGAAGGTCGAGCCCTTCAGCGCCGGATCGGACAGCGCCTTGCCGAGCGCCTGCACCGAGGCCATCGAGGTCTTGGCGATGTCGGCCGAGTTGTAGTCGAACTGAATCTCCAGATCGATCTTCGGCTTGGTGGCAGCGAGCTCGGCGATCTGCTCGCGCTCGCCTGTCGAGAGCGACCGGGTCGAGCGGTTGCGCACGGTGTTCAGGAAGGTCGCTTCCTTGGCCTGCACGGTCGCATCGGTCTGGGGGCCAACGGACAGCCCGCGGGTCGCCGGCTTCGGCTTCAGCGCATCGACGATCTGGCCGGCGGAGATGTTGTTGTCGCCGGCCAGCGCAAGGCCGGCCGTCATCGACAGGACGGCTGTCAGGGTGATCGCCGTCAGTCCAAAAGACTTATTGAAATGGGTCATGGTGGTATCCTCGCTGTTACGCCTGATGGCGATTTGATGCTGCGAGCGTAGGGCAGGTTCAACGGCTCTGATGTGATCTTGGTCACATTCGAAACGGCGAGCCGAGGTCACTGTGCTCCGGTTCGACCATTCGCAGTTTGCTTTCGAGCCGGCCGTACTGGGTTCCGGGAAACCCGAACGTCGCAAAGGCGTCGCCTCACCGCCCGCCCGCGAACAAGAATTCGTCCAGATGTCCGCCTAACACACTTCAATCATTCGATAATTTGACGCGAGGGGAGCCGAGTTCCGTCCTGTGCCGAGGCCAAGTGACTATCAGCGCGACTATCAATTCCATCGCGGTGGCCCGCCGGATCGGACAGTGACCCTGAACGCAATGCCCATCTATATCGGTGCGGCGATGATCGCGGTGGCCATCCTGCTCTCGACACTGATCACCGGGGTGACCTCCCGCTATGTCGGGCTCGAAGGGCCGACCGACGAGAACGTCTGGCTGGTCGATCGCCTCACCGGCAGTGTCTATCGCTGCCAGGCAGAAGGACGTGGCAAGGCCATCTGCGACCCGGAGGTCGCCACCGGCAGCGTCGGGGAGCGCCCAAAAGCCGCACGCTGAAAAGCGGGTATCACTGCAGCGCAGCAACGAAATTGTCTTTTCCCTGCAAACTTGTGGCTGAAGAATGGCGGTGCGTTGGCCGGCATCAGGCCGGCTGCCTACTCGAGGAGAGAACTTGATGAAGACCCTGTTGCTCGCGACGGCATTCGCCGCACTTGCTCTGTCCCCCGCATCCGCCGCCAAGATGGCGTGCACCAGTGCAAACATGGCAAAGCTCGTTGCCGGCATGGGCGGCGAAGACACGCCCGCCAAGATCGCGGCGAGGAAGTCGATGGCCGCGGCCAATTCCGACATGAGCAAGGGCAACATGCGTGGAGCGTGCAAGCACTATATGAGCGCCGAGAAGGCGATGGCGATGAAGAAGTAGGCTTCCGCCGATCCCACACGTCATGGCCGCGCTGGCAGCAGATGGCAGCGCGGCTTTTTCGCGTCCCTGCTTCTTTGCCTCGCGGCGAATCCCGCTACATTGCACGCGCAATGCCCCGCACGTCCAAACCGCTTCCGCTCTCGACGACACAGGCCCGGCAGATCTGGCTGCATGCCCAGCGGCTGACCGACCGCGCTCCGTTTGGCGAAGGCGCAGAGGCCGTCTCGGCCGCTGTCGCCCATCTCGGCTATGTGCAGATCGACACCATCAACGTCATCGAGCGTTGCCATCACCACATCCTGTTCAGCCGGATCCCGTCCTATCGCCGCGCCGATCTGCGCCACGCCCAGAGTGTCGACAAGACCGTGTTCGAGTACTGGACGCACGCGCTCTCCTACGTGCCGGCGAACGACTTCCGTTTCTTCCTGCCGGCGATGCGCGAGCACCGCCGCGAGGGGCACAAATGGTTCGCCGCGGTGAAGCCGGCCGACACGCGCAAGGTGATGCGGCTGCTGCGCGGCGGGCCGCTGACGATCCGTGACATCGAGGACGACGTGCTCGTCGAGAAGGAGCATCTGTGGCAGAGCCGCAAGCCCTCGAAGCGGGCGCTGCAGCTCGCCTTCTATACCGGGGCGGTCACCATCAGCGCGCGCCAGGGCATGCTCAAGACCTACGAGCTGACGACGCGTCATTTCGGCTGGGACAGGCTGCCGAAGCCGGCGCCGGCAAGCGAGATCAGGGCCTATCTGCTCGACCGCGCGTTGCGCTCGCAGGGCGTGGTCAGCCTCGATTCGGTCTGCCATCTCGATGCGCCCAGCAAGAAGCCGGTCGCGCGCCTGATCGCCTCGCGCGTCCGCCGCGGCGAGCTCGTGCCCGTCGCGATCGAGGGCGCCGGTAAGCAGGAGCACTGGGCCTCGCCTGCAGCGCTTGAGCCGCATGAGGTGTCGCCCGATCTCGTCCACATCCTCTCGCCGTTCGATCCCCTGATCATCCAGCGCAAGCGCACCAACCTCATCTTCGGCTACAACCACCTGTTCGAAGCTTATGTGCCGAAAGCCAAGCGCAAGCTCGGCTATTTCGCGCTGCCCGTGCTGGTCGGAGACGAGATCGTCGCCGCGCTCGATCTCAAGACCGATCGGCAGAACAAGAAGCTGTTGATGCAGAAATGGACCTGGGTCGGGCAGGGCAGGAAGACGGCGGGCCGCAAGGAGCTGAAGCGCTTGATCGAGGAGGAGCTCGACCGTTTCGAGCGGTTTCAACTGGCGGAGTGAGGCTTTGTAGGGTGGGTTAGTCTTGTAGGGTTGGCAAAGCGAAGCGTGCCCACGTCTTGCCTATTCGATGACGAGACGTGGGCACGGCGCTACGGCGCCTTTGCCCACCCTACGGGACCGCGCATGGCAACGCGATCGATCCACATGCCAAACGCAATCCCAACCGCATAGGCCAGCAAATTCCAAAGCGAGAAGATGCGGCCGAGCAGCAACGCGCCTGCGGTGGTGAGGCGGAACGCATCGAGCCAGGGAGTATGCATCAGGCGGGAGAACTCGACGACTGCCGCGATCACTATCGCGATGGCTGCGAGCTGGCTCCGTGTCAGCCGCGGCAGCACGACTCCTGCCAGCAGAAACACCATCGTCGCCCACAGCAGCGAGCCGCCGTACTTCACGATGAACGCAGGCAGGCCGAGCGGGAAGCCGTACCAGCGAAGGGACAGCCCGCAGGCGATCACCGCGAGCGCGAGGGCAGCGCGGATCAGTGAGGTCTGTAGAGGCGCAACAGGCGTGCCCGGCTGCGTCTCGTGCATTGCTTGCTCCATTGACTCTTTGCTCGCGATGCTGAAAACGGCCGCAGACCCGAAAAAAGCAACAACTCCGGGGGAAGCCATGAGCCAGACCACCATCTATGCCGGTTCCACCGGTGCCACCAAGTCGGACATCGAAACCTCGACCATCCGCGCCATCTCCTGGCGCCTGATTCCGTTCCTGGTGCTGGCCTACTTCTTCTCCTATCTCGACCGCGTCAATCTTGGCTTCGCCGCGCTCACCATGAATGCGGACCTGAAGTTCACCCCGCTGATCTACTCCTGGGGCGCCGGCATCTTCTTCATCGGCTATTTCATCTTCGAAGTGCCGAGCAACCTCGCGCTGGAGAAATTCGGCGCGAGCCGCTGGATCGCCCGCATCATGGTGACCTGGGGCATCATCTCGGCGCTGATGGCGGTGGTCAGCGGCGTCACCAGCTTCTACGTCCTGCGCTTCCTGCTCGGCGTCGCCGAGGCCGGCTTCTTCCCCGGCATCATCCTCTATCTCACCTATTGGTATCCGGCCGAATATCGCGCCCGCTTTCTTGCGGCCTTCGCGATCGCGGTGCCGGTCTCGACCGTGATCGGCGCGCCGATCTCGGGCCTGTTGCTCGGGCTCGACGGCATGATGGGCCTGAAAGGCTGGCAGTGGCTGTTCATCATCGAGGGCATCCCATCGGTGCTGCTCGGCATCGTCACCTGGTTCTATCTCACCGACAAGCCGGAGAAAGCGGACTGGCTCTCGGCCGAGCAGAAGGCCTGGCTGAAGGCGAAGCTGGATGCGGAGATCGCGGCCAAGCAAGCGGTGAAGCATTTCTCGCTCGGCGAGGCGCTGTCCTCGCCCAAGGTGATCGCGCTCAGCCTGGTCTATTTCGGCTTCGTCGGCGCGCTCTACGGCATGCAGTTCTGGCTGCCGCAGATCGTCAAGGCGTTCGGTCTCACCAACGCCCAGACTGGATTCGCCACGGCGATCCCGTATCTGTTCGGCACCATCGCCATGATCCTGTGGGCGCGGCATTCGGATGCGAGCCGGGAGCGCGTCATGCATGTCGGCGCGCCGCTGCTGCTCACCGCAGTCGCGCTCGGCATCTCCTCCTATCTCACCGATCCCACGCTGACGATGGTGGCGCTGACGGTGGCCGCGATCGGCGTGTTCTGCTGCTTCGGTGTGTTCTGGACCCTGCCGACCGCCTGGCTCTCCGGCACGGCCGCAGCCGGCGCCATCGCGCTGATCAACTCGATCGGCAACCTCGCCGGCTTCGGCGGGCCCTATCTGATCGGCTGGGTCAAGGAAGCGACGGGGCAGACCTCGACGGGCCTCTTGGTGCTCGCCGTGCTGCCGTTGATCGCGGGCATCCTGGTGTTCGTCGGCGGACACGACAGCAAGCACGAATTCGCCGACCAGGGGCGGTGAGGGGGCGCGCACTTCGCGCGCTGAACCCACCATCTTCTCCGCAGAGCGGTTCTGGTGGGCACGCTCCGCTTTGCCCACCCTTGTATTAGCGCGCCGGGTTAGGATGGCCATGTTCCATGAGGAATGGCCCAGCCCGGGTGGCCACCCGAACTGGGCCGCCGATCGATCGGATCGATGCCCACCGAAGCCTTGA